>Ga0207908_1000007_pt1 | contig 100689 bp, 87 predicted proteins | sample MalvirmetagMSP81_FD_184224 | JGI IMG/M metagenome (GOLD analysis project Ga0207908, IMG submission 184224) | Marine viral communities from the Deep Pacific Ocean - MSP-81 (SPAdes) | ecosystem: Environmental > Aquatic > Marine > Oceanic | place: Pacific Ocean | collected 2011-04-18
TACCCGCCACCTGCAGCGCTCGGCCGAGCAAGGTCAGCCCTGGTGTCAGCCGGGTGAACTTGGTTGTTCGTCCAACGGTGACGCCTTCGTGCCGCGCTCGGTGCCCACCTTGTTGTTGCAGGGCAACCGGGACGTGCTGTTTAACCTGACCGACGCCTATTGGAACTGGGCCTACTTCAAGCAGGCTGCGGATGAGGGTGTACCTGTGTCGATTCTGTCCACCGAGGGCGGACACATGAACCCGCTGGCCAACCAGACCGAGGGCAGTGCCAACTGTGGCGGCCTGATAGGTACTGACCTGATCCTGAGCTGGTTTGATTTCCACCTCAAGGGCGAAGAGTCCAGCGCCTATCAGAGCATTCCATCGGTGTGTATTTCCGTGGCCGACACTCAGAACGCGGATAGCGCTGAACCGGCCGGCCTGGTGCTCCAAGATTTCCCGGTAGGGTCGCAGCCGGGCGCGACCGGCGGCATTCCGGCTCGGCTTGAAACGAGCGAAGTGAGCCGACCCGCACCCGATTCACCACCCACCTTTGTGTCCGTGCATACGGTGACTGGTGAGAACGAGATTCTGGCCGGCATACCGAGAATCGATGAGGTAACGGTGGCCAATACCGCGCTGCCCGGCACCGTCACGCCGGTGGCTTACCTTGGGATCGGGATTCAGCGTGGCAGTGAGCTGATTCTGGTGGATGATCAGGTAACATCGCTGCTGGAAGGAACACACACGTCCAACCCCAATATCGGCGAACAGGGCGTGCTGCTGGCCGGCGTTGGTGAGCAGCTTCAGTTCGGGGATGAGGTTGGCCTGCTGGTCTATTCCAGCCATGTCCAATACTCGGCGGTCAGCAATCCGGGGGCAGTCGACGGTAATAACCGGTTTGATCTGACCATCAATGGCCTGGAGTTGCCTATACTGGATCTGTCCAGCCATCCAACTGCGCGTCTGCAGTAACGGCGTTCGGTGCCCACAACGGCCCGGTAAGACCAGTCGCGCTCATTCCCCAGGCTGATTGCGTGGGGTATCTTGGTTCCATACCTGTCATCACAATAACAAGATGGAATCGAGAGACCGGTCATGAGTGCACACCATTTTGATGTTCTGATCGTTGGCGCCGGGGTATCCGGCATTGGCATGGCCTGTCACATCGGCCAGCAATGCCCGGGCAAATCTTTTGCCATTCTGGAGCGGCGCCAGTCGCTGGGCGGAACCTGGGATCTGTTCCGTTATCCGGGTATCCGGTCCGATTCCGACATGTTCACCTTTGGCTACAACTTCCGGCCATGGGTCGGCGGTAAGGTGCTGGCCGATGGTGCATCCATTAAGAACTACCTACGCGAGACGGCACAGGCGTTCGATGTTGAACGTCACATTCGCTATGGCCTGGCGGTAAAAACCGCGGACTGGTCAAGTGTGAACAAGTGCTGGACCCTGACCGTCGACAACGAAGCGACGGGCGAAACTGAAACCTACACCGCCGGCTTCCTGGTCGGCTGCACCGGCTATTACAACTATGACCACGGTTACCAGCCGGATTTTCCGGGCGAAAGCGACTTTCAGGGCCAGATAGTGCATCCGCAACAGTGGCCCGAGGAGCTGGACTACGCAGGCAAGAACATTGTGGTGATCGGTAGTGGCGCCACTGCCATCACCCTTGTGCCGACCCTGGCGGAACAGGCTGCCCACGTCACCATGCTGCAGCGTTCGCCAAGCTACCTGATGCCGCTGCCGTCCACCGACAAACTCGCCCTTCTCGTGCAACGATTATTACCTGAAAAACTGGCCTACAAGCTGATCCGTGCCCGCAACATTGCCATTTCCCGTTTCCTTTACGTGCGCTCCCGCAAGAGCCCCAAGCTGATGCGCCGTCTGTTTCTGCGCATCATCCGGCGCCGGCTCGGAGACAACGCCGACATGCGTCATTTCACACCGGATTACGCCCCCTGGGATCAGCGCTTGTGTGTGGTCAAGGATGGCGATCTGTTCACCGTCCTGAAAGCGGGCAGGGCGTCCATGGCCACCGATCACATAGAGCGCTTCACCGCTGATGGTATTCGCCTGAAGTCGGGTAAAACCCTGGCAGCGGATATCATCATTCCGGCGACCGGACTGGACATCCAGATGCTCGGCGGCATCCGGCCCCGGGTCGATGGCCAGGATGTGATGTTGAAGGACAAGGTTATCTACAAGAACGTGATGGTGGAGGGGCTGCCCAATGCCGGTATGATTTTCGGCTACACCAATAGCTCCTGGACCCTGAAAGTGGATATTGCTGCGGAGTACCTGTGCCGGCTCATGAATCTGATGGACCAGCGCGGGTATCAAACGGTGGTGGCCCGGGATACCGAGGATAGCCGGAGCGATACCACGGTGCTGGGTTCGCTGGATGCCGGCTACGTCAGACGGGCAGCGGACCGGTTGCCCCGCCAGGGTACCCATGGGCCCTGGAAAGCATCCCAGAATTACCTCGAAGACGTGAAAATCCTGCGCTTCGACCCGATCGAGGACGGCTATTTGGAGTTCGACGGCGTCCGCACCCGCGCCAATGCGGGAGGGGGCCGGGGCTTCCTGCGGCCACTGCGCTCCGGCCTGTTCGGATCCTGATATTAGCCGATCGCTGATCGCCGTCATCCCGGCTTGTGGTCTAGTATGGGGGCTGCACTCGACTGATAAGGATGCTGGTTATGAACAATTTCAGAACGCTCGCCGTGGCCCTAGTGATTCTAGGTCTTGCTGGCGTGGCGCAGGCTGCGGATGGACTCATTGTGGTCAAGAGCAACCACAGCGTGGCAGCAACCGCGGATAAACTGGAGTCGGTGCTGGGCGAAAAGGGTATGACGGTGTTTAACCGCATCGATCATGCAGCCGGAGCTGCATCGGTGGGCGAACAGCTGCGCCCCACCGAACTGGTGATCTTCGGCAACCCGAAAGTCGGCACCCCGCTGATGCACTGCGGCCAGAGTGTCGCGGCCGATCTGCCCCAGAAAGCGCTGATCTGGGAGGATGAAAACGGACAGGTCTGGCTTGGCTACAACGATCCGGCCTACCTGAAGGCCCGTCATGGCCTGGATGGCTGCGATAAGGTACTGACCAAGGTCAACAAGGCGCTGGCGAATTTCGCCGAGGCGGCAACACGCTGACCCCCGGGTGCCTCAAGTTCCTGCGGCAAAAACAGTTACCTTAAACACATATTAAAGGGGCAGCCGGTGTGTCAGGCTGCCTGCCTGTTGTTTTGTTAACGGTAACTGTTGTATGGCTTCTCGCAGAAAGAAAGCAAATCGCCCCCTCTGGCACCCGTCGTTGTGGGGCTCCTGGTCTCTGGTGTTCGTGCTCTGGTTGCTGTCGTTTCTGCCGATGGCCGCCAAGCAACGCTTTGGCAGGTGGCTGGGGCGGTTATTGGCCGGCAAACTGAAATCACGGGCCAAGGTGGTCGACGCCAACCTGATAGCCTGCATGCCGGGGCTGAGCAAAGACGCCCGCGCTGAACTCTTGCAAGATACCTTTGTGGCGTCGGCGCGTGGATTTCTGGAAAGCACCCATGCCTGGTGGCGCGATATGGCACCTTACTGCGCGACGGCGTCGGTATCCGGCACGGAGCATCTGGAGGAAGCCAAGGCGCGCGGCCAAGGTGTGTTACTGATCGGTGGCCACTACAGTATTTTCGATTTCGCCTTGCCCCTGATCGCCTGTCATCTGGACCAACCCGGCTACATGTACCGTCCCAATAACAACCCGGTCATTGACCGGATGATTGAACGAGGTCGCCGCCGCCACTTCAATATCCGGCCGTTCACCAAACGTGAGCTGAGGCCGATGCTTTCGTACCTGAAAGAGGGTGGTCAGGTCTGGTTCGCCTGTGATCAGGATTTTGGCAAGAAATCCGAGCTGTTTGCGCCGTTTTTCGGGGTCAATGCCGGCTGCATCACCTCGCCCAGCTACATTGCCCGGGAGTCTGGCGCGGCGGTTATCTGTGTCAGTCACTTGCGGATGCCGGATGGCCGTTACCGAGTGGTGTTTTCACCGATCCGGCAAGGCTTTGGCGAGGATCCGCAACAGGATGCCGAAACCTGGAATCGCTTTATCGAAACCACCATTCGCGAGCAGCCAGACCAGTACCTGTGGTTGCACAAGCGCTTCAAGACCCGCCCCGAGGGCGCTGTCAGCATCTACTAAATCCGTTGAATCCAGAGGCTACGGGCGTCTGCTCTGGCGCCGGCCTCTGTTGGAAACACTTATGGCTAATTGCCCGGGGCTCTGTTAATGTGCCCGCATCCTGCCTCTAGGGATTCCGCAATTTCCGGCGTAACGCCGCCATGCGAACCATCCATACGACCTGTCAGAGGACGTCACCCCGTTAACGGCGCGTGACCGTAGTCGTCTTTTTCTCCATGCATGTTCATGGTACCTGCCCGCATTCGCCGACAACGGTGTTCGTGGAGGCAGAACAATCAAGAGTTGATCCAATATGAGTTTTTCTTCACTCGGTCTGTCCGAGCAGCTGGTCCGTGCCACGTCCGATCAGGGTTACGATACTCCTTCCCCTATTCAGGCCCAGGCCATTCCAGCAGTACTGTCCGGTAAGGACGTGATGGCTGCTGCCCAGACCGGCACCGGCAAAACGGCCGGCTTTACCCTGCCATTACTGCAGCGGCTGGCAGAAAAGCCCCGCACCGGTAAGGGCCCGCGGGCACTGATCCTGGCCCCGACCCGGGAGCTGGCGGCGCAGGTGCACGACAGCGTGAACCTCTACAGCAAATACATCCCGACCAAGGCCGCCGTGGTCTTCGGTGGTGTGAAAATCAATCCTCAGATGATGAAGCTGCGCAAGGGTCTGGACGTTCTGGTGGCCACCCCTGGTCGCCTGATGGACCTGTACCAGCAGAACGCTGTGCGTTTCGACGAAGTCGAGATTCTGGTGCTGGACGAAGCCGACCGCATGCTCGACATGGGCTTCATCCGCGACATCCGAAAGATCCTGGCGCTGCTGCCAGCCAAGCGTCAGAACCTGCTGTTCTCCGCGACCTTCTCAAACGAGATCCGCACCCTGGCCCAGGGCCTGCTGAACAACCCGGTACAGGTGGAAGTGGCGGCTCGCAACACCACCGCCGAGAAGGTCAAGCAGTCGGTATACCCGGTTGATCAGAGCCAGAAAACGGCGCTTCTGAGCAAGCTGGTTCGGGACAACAGCTGGGAGCAGGTGTTGGTCTTTACCCGCACCAAGCACGGCGCCAACCGCCTGACCCAGAAGCTGGAGCGTGACGGCATCACCGCTGCGGCCATCCATGGCAACAAATCCCAGGGTGCCCGTACCCGCGCCTTGAGTGAGTTCAAGCAGGGCGACATCCGGGTATTGGTAGCCACCGATATCGCGGCCCGTGGCCTGGACATCAAACAGTTGCCGCAGGTAGTGAACTTCGAGCTGCCGAACGTGCCGGAAGACTACGTGCACCGGATCGGCCGGACCGGCCGTGCCGGCGAGAGTGGTCATGCGTTGTCGCTGGTCAGTGCCGACGAAGGCAAGTTGCTGGCGGGCATCGAGAAGCTGATCAAGAAGCAGCTACCACGCAAGCAGGTGGATGGCTTCGAGCCGACCAACAACCTGCCGCTGAAGCCGAAGGCCAAGGCCGACCCGAGCAAGGCTCGTGGCCGCAATGGCAACGGTGGCGGTAATGGCAAGCCGGGCGGCAAGCCGCGCAGTTTCGGCGCGAAGCCGGGTGGCCGTAGTGGCGGTCGCAGCCAGAATGGCGATGGCGGTCAGCGCAGCCGCGGAGCACGTCAGGACGCCTGACAACAGGCGGGGCCCTTGGGCCCCGCCTTCGCTTTCTGGTCGCCGGCAGCCGACAGACCCTTGAGGTTGCCGACGAGCAGGAAGGTTAGAACCGGTAGGAAACACCTACCATGTAAACCCAGGGGTCAATTTCCACATCAAGTTTCCCGGTGGTAATTCTGCTGCCATCCGCAGCGTAGATCCCGATGTCGGCATCGGTGTCGATATCCAACCACCACACGGCCGCGTTCAGGCCGACATTGTCCGTTAACATGTAATCCAGACCCACTTCTGCTGCCACGCCAAAACTGTCGTCTAATGTCAGGTCGGTACGATCCACGGTGCCCGCGGGTGTTCCAAGGGTGGCTTGGGCGACGCCGTCAATGGTGCTCGTTAGCGTCTGAGTGGTCTTCTCCTCGAAGAAATTGGTGTAGTTCACTCCGGCCCCGATGTAGGGCTGGAATTTGCTGCCGCTTGGCATTGGGAAATACTGGAGGGTTAGGGTAGGTGGCAGGTGCTTGGTTTCACCAAGTTTTCCGGCACCATTGAGAATGCCGTCGCCCTTGATGTCATGTTTGAACGGGGTCGCTCCGAGAAGGCCCACAGCAAGGTTGTCGGTGACCATGTAGGTGAATGTCAGTCCCAGTTGGGTATCGGATTCGACTTTGACCCTGGCGCCAGGAACAACCTCAAGGCCGGTCAAACCGGTTCTAAGACTGCTGCTGGATGAATCCGGATCGACCGTTGCGGCACCGGCACGGCCGATGAAATCGCCGGCCTCATACGCATTGGCGAGAGGAACAGTTGCCAGCATCGAGGCAGCCAGAACAGAGAACTTAAAAGGACGGTACATCTCAATCTCCTTAACCTGAAAAGAATGGGCTCAGGTTAATGATCGAGAGAGTCGGAGAATTGATTTGGCTCAAGTATCACCAGCGAGCCGGCCCTGGTCAGACAACGCTTTGATGTAACTCAAAAAGCGCTCAGGTATGAGGTTTGTGCTTATGGTCAGGCAGAGTTCTTTTGCTTCGGCTTTTTGCTGGTGGGCAATGACTCATCGGGCACGAACACATCCCGAACCGTCAGTCCCTTTCCGTCAGCGTCCTTTACTTCCACCGGCTGGATGGGCTGCCCGGTGGCGCGATCCCGAAGATCCAGCGGAACTTCGTCGGGGGCAGGGTTCCATTTGTCACCCCACTGGCGCAGAGCAATAACGACCGGGAACAGATCTCGTCCCTTCTCCGTCAGGCGGTACTCAAACCGCGACCCGTGCTCACCCACATCGACTTTGCTCAATACCTGGTTGTCCACCAGCCGGGCCAGGCGATCACAGAGGATGTTCTTGGCAATGCCAAGCTCTTGTTGGAAATCGACAAAGCGGCGGGTGCCGTACATGGCGTGCAGCACGATTAACAGCGACCACCAGTCACCCACTTCATTGAGGGCGCGGGCGACGGAGCAATTGGAATCATCAAAACGTTTTCTAGCCATGTCCAGGAGTGTACCGAATAGGGTTGCATTTTAAAACCAGATTGAATAGGGTTGCTTTACGAAACCAAATTAATGAGGTCGCGACCGATTTCGTCGCGGCTTCAAACACGTGCGCCCCAGTGCGAGGAGTGTTATCCGATGTCCATGAATCTTGGCCCTCTGTTTCAGCCGTTTGAGCTTCACAATCTGAAGCTGCGCAACCGTGTGGCCATGGCGCCCATGACCCGTAATTTCTCACCGGGCAATGTCCCGAACGAGGATGTGGTCAGTTATTACCGTCGTCGTGCGGAAAACGGCGTGGGTCTGCTGATCACTGAAGGCACTACCGTCAATCACGCCGGAGCCAATGGTTATCCGAACGTGCCGGCCTTTCACGGCGATGCTGCCCTGTCAGGCTGGAAAGATGTTGTTGATGCGGTGCACGAGGCTGGCGGCGCTATCTTCCCGCAACTTTGGCACGTGGGTGCCGTGCGCCAGGAAGGCGTCGAGCCGGTTCCGTCCGTGCCGGGTTTCAGTCCGTCCGGTCTGTTTGCCCCGGGCAAGCCCAATGGCAAGGCCATGACCAAGGACGACATTGACGACGTCATCACCGCCTTTGCCGATGCTGCCCAGGATGCCAAGGCGCTGGGTTTTGACGGAGTTGAGATCCACGGTGCCCATGGTTACCTGCTGGACCAATTCCTGTGGGAAGGTACCAATCAGCGTGACGACGAATACGGCGGCAGCATGGAAAACCGGCTGCGCTTCGTGGTCGAGATTGTTGAAGCGGTGCGTCACCGGGTCGGCCCTGAATACCCGATCATGCTGCGTTTCTCCCAGTGGAAGCAGCAGGATTACGAGGCGCGCCTGGTGAACAGCCCGGAAGAGCTGGATGCCCTCCTGCAGCCGCTGGTTGAAGCCGGTGTGGATATCTTCCACGCCTCCACCCGCCGATTCTGGGAGCCCGAATTCGAGGGTTCTGACCTGAACCTGGCCGGTTGGACCCAGAAGCTGACTGGCAAGCCGACCATGTCCGTGGGCAGCGTTGGCCTGACCGAAGATTTCATCAGCGGCACCTTTGCCAGCAAGAAGGAAGCGGTAGAGCAGTCCGGTATCGACGAACTGGTTGAGCGCATGAACAACAACGAGTTCGACCTGATCGCCGTTGGCCGTGCCCTGCTGCAGGATCCGGAATGGCTGGTGAAAGTGCGGGAAGGCCGGATTGGTGAGGTGGAACCCTTCGCCAAGAAGTCCCTGGCCAAGCTTTACTAAGCGTTGAGGCCCTGAAAGCCCCGGTTGTCCGGGGCTTTTTTGTGTCAGCCTGATAGTAACCTGTCCGATTCGTAATCGCGCTTAGTGATAGATCTTCTATGATGGGAGCGTATCACTCATCGTAAATATTGATAAAAGGGGAATCGAGGATGTTCAGTTCAGCAGTATTGAAGATCACTGCCCTGGTGGCGGTGCTGACTCTGGCCGGTTGTGCCACGGTAGGCCGGGACTTCGCTACCCACAATGTTGAAGACATCACCGTCGGTGAGACCACCCGGTCCGACATCCAGGAATTGTTTGGCGAGCCCTGGCGTACCGGTGTTGAGGACGGCAAGCGCACCTGGACCTACGGTAAATACCGTTGGTCGGCTTTTGGCGACGCAGAAACTACGGATCTGGTGGTGCGTTTCAACGCCGATGGCACCGTGTCCTCGTACGTGTTTAACACCACCGAATAACCCGGTGGTGATCGGGTGCCCGGCCAGCCCAGGCACCCGGATACCTGCCTGCTAACCGCGCAGGCTACTCACCAGCTTGTCGATACTCTCCTTGGCGTCGCCAAACAGCATATTGGTGTTGTCCTTGAAGAATAGCGGGTTTTCCACGCCGGAGTAACCGGTGGCCATGCCCCGTTTCAGCACCACCACCCGGTGCGCTTTCCACACCTCCAGTACCGGCATTCCTGCAATCGGGCTACCCGGGTCTTCCGCCGCTGCCGGATTTACTGTGTCGTTGGCGCCGATCACCAGTACCACATCGGTGTCCGGGAAATCGTCGTTGATCTCGTCCATCTCCAGCACGATGTCATAGGGCACATGGGCCTCGGCCAGCAGGACATTCATGTGGCCGGGCAGGCGTCCGGCCACCGGGTGAATGCCAAACCGCACGTCCACTCCACGCTCGCGCAGCAGTTTGGTCATGTCACTGACCCCGCTCTGGGCCTGGGCCACCGCCATGCCATAACCGGGCACGATGATCACAGAGTCGGCGTTGCGCAGCTCCTCACAGACCTCATCGATCGTTGTTTCATGCACCGCCTGGTCCGGATCGGCGGCGGCCGAGCTGCTGCTGGTCTGGCCAAAGCCGCCGAGAATGACGCTGATGAAGGACCGGTTCATGGCCTTGCACATGATGTAACTCAGGATGGCACCGCTGCTGCCGACCAGGGCCCCGGTCACGATCAGCAGGTCGTTACCGAGCATGAAGCCGATGGAGGCCGCGGCCCAGCCGGAGTAGCTGTTGAGCATCGACACCACCACCGGCATATCGGCGCCGCCAATGGCCATGATCAGGTGAATGCCCAGCACCGAGGCGATGAGGGTCATTAGCACCAGGGCGATCAGGCCCAGGGCCAGGCTGTCGGTGCCCAGGAACCAGGCGCCGAGAAACACCGAGACGATCACCGCTACCAGGTTCATGGCGTGACGGCCGGGCAGGGTCAGGGCCTTGCTGTCGATGCGGCCATCCAGCTTGCCGCAGGCTACGAGGGAGCCGGTGAAGGTAATCGCCCCGATGAAGACGCCGACGAACACCTCCACCAGTTTGATGGTGTGTTCGGTGCCCACGGTTACCTTGAGCGGTTCGACATAGCCGGCGAAGCCGACAAACACTGCGGCAAGACCCACGAAGCTGTGCAGCAACGCCACCAGTTGTGGCATCTGGGTCATTTCCACTTTGTTGGCAATGGCAATGCCGACACTGGCGCCGAGCAGCACCGCGATCACGATGGTGATCAGGCTGCCTTCACTGACACTGGCCATGGTGGCGATCAGCGCAATGATGATACCGGCAACCCCGTAAAGGTTGCCGCGCCGGGCCGATTCCTGATGGCTCAGACCACCGAGGCTGAGGATGAACAACACGCTGGCGACCACGTAGGCCACGCTGACGAGTCCTGTGCCCATGGGGTGCGTCTCCTATTTGCGGAACATTTTGAGCATGCGATGGGTAACCCGAAAGCCACCACCCACGTTGATGCTGGCAATCAGCACCGCGACGAACGCTATGATGCCCACGGCAACGTTTTCAGCCTGGGCCAGATGCAGAATGGCCCCGATCACAATAATGCCGCTGATCGCGTTGGTGACACTCATCAGGGGGGTGTGCAGTGAAGGCGTGACATTCCAGATCACCTGCCAACCAATAAAGCAGGCCAGCACGAAAACCGTGAAGTGGCGCAGAAAACTCTCTGGGGCATGGGCGCCGACGCCGTACAGGGCCGCCACGGTCACTAGCAGTAGCACGCTCTTGCCAATCAGGCTGCGCCGGGCCGAGTCCTTGCGCGCCGCCTCCTTCTGGGCTGCCGAAGGCTCCTCGGTACCAGGAGGCGGCTGGGGGCTGACGGGTGCCTGCGGCTGTGGAGGCGGCCAGGTAACGTCGTTTCCGTGCACCACGGTGAGGCCGCGGATGACGTCGTCGTCCATGTTCACCTGCGGCGTGCCGTCTTTTTCCGGGGTGAGTTCGGTCAGCAGGTGGAATAGGTTGGTGGCGTACAGGTCGCTGGCGACCTTGGCCATTCGGCTGGGCAGGTCGGTGTAACCGATCAGGGTGACGCCGTGTTTCTCCACAATCTGGCCTGGCTCGGTCAGCTCACAGTTGCCGCCGCGCTCGGAGGCCAGGTCGACAATGACACTGCCCGGTTTCATGGATTTGACCATATCGGCAGTAATCAAACGGGGCGCAGGCTTGCCGGGAATCAGGGCAGTGGTGATGATGATGTCCACTTCCTTGGCCTGTTCCGCGAACAGCGCCATTTCCGCCTTGATGAACTCGTCGCTCATCTGCTTGGCATAGCCGCCAGTGCCGCTGCCTTCTTCCTCGCCGAAGTCCAGCTGCAGGAACTCTGCGCCCATACTTTCGATCTGTTCCTTCACCTCCAGCCGGGTATCAAAGGCCCGCACTACTGCGCCAAGACTATTGGCGGCGCCCACGGCGGCCAGACCGGCGACCCCGGCACCAATCACCATCACCTTGGCGGGCGGCACCTTGCCGGCGGCGGTCACCTGGCCGGTAAAGAATCGGCCGAAATTGTTGGCTGCCTCAATGACTGCCCGATAGCCGGCAATGTTGGCCATGGCGCTGAGGGCATCCATCTTCTGGGCACGACTGATTCGGGGAAGACTGTCGATGGCAAATGCGGTGATGTTTCGGGCTGCCAGTTTCTGTAGCAGCTCCGGATTCTGAGCCGGCCAGATGTAACTGACCAGAAAACTGCCTTCCCGCATCAGGTCCACCTCATGAGCCCCCAATGTTGGGTTCTCCATGGGTGCCCGTACCTTCAGGATGAAGTCGGACTCCTGCCACAGGGATTTGGTATCGACGGCAATGCTGGCGCCCACCGCCTCATAGGCTTCGTCCTGGTAGTGGGCCGCTTCACCGGCCCCCGCTTCCACGATGACTTCGTAGCCCAGGTCGATCAGCTTATGCGCCGAGGGTGGAGTGACGGCCACCCGCCGCTCGTCAGTGAAAATTTCTTTGGGTATGCCCAGTTTCATAAAGCTCGCGTCCTCTGGTTGAACCGATGAAGCAAGTGTCTGATATACAGACTAGTTCAAGCTGGAAAACCTGCCTGATTAGATAACGGCAGCGTGAGGAGGCTTATTTTTTGTCGACGGTAAGTGCTTCCAGTGCCGGACGGGACAGGTGCTCGACCATGGCACCCCTGAACTTGGGCAATGGGGACAGTCCTCTGTCGTTCCAGGCCAATACCCCTCAAAACGGTTCCGACCACGTATACGGCTGTCTACGTCTTTGGGTATACCTATGTCTACCCGTCGAAATTCGACGCTAGCGACAATAACAGCCAAGGCTAAAGAGGCCGCAGAGAGACGAGGTTGCCATGAGCCACAACACCAAGATTGCCATCATCGGTACCGGCTTTTCCGGCCTGGGTATGGGCATCAAACTCAAGGAAGCGGGCTACCACGATTTCGTCATCCTGGAGCAGAGCGATGATATCGGCGGCACCTGGCACGAGAACCACTATCCGGGCTGCGCCTGTGATGTGCAGTCGGCCCTGTATTCGTTTTCGTTTGAGCAGAATCCGAACTGGAGTCGGCGCTTTGCCCAGCAGCCGGAGATCAAAGCTTACCTGCGCCACTGTGCAGAGAAGTACGGTCTGACGAAGCACATTCGCCTGAATACCCATGTGGCCGGCGCCCGATACGATGAAGCGCGCGCCAGTTGGACCGTGGAAACCTGTGATAGCCCCCAACTCTGGGCTTACATGCAGGATAGGGGGCTGAAACCCGGGGACGGGCTGAATCGCAGCGACAAGGCGTTGCCCGCGTTACAGAGCTTCAGGGCGGATATCGTGGTTTCCGGCATGGGAGGTCTGAGTACACCGGCCTATCCCGATATCAAGGGGCTGGCGTCCTTCACCGGCAAGAGCTTTCACTCCCAGGACTGGGACCACAGCTACGATCTGCGTGGCAAACGGGTAGCGGTGATTGGCACAGGTGCCTCCGCCATCCAGTTTGTTCCGGAAGTGGCCAAAGAAGCCGCGCAGCTGGATCTGTACCAGCGCACGCCGCCTTGGATCATGCCTAAACCGGACCGGGCCATCCGGCCTCTGGAAAAGCAGCTGTACCGCCGCTTCCCCGAGACCCTGAATGCCTACCGCCAGAGTCTGTATTGGATGTTGGAAGGTCGAGTACTGGGCTTTGTCGGCAACCCGCGTATCCTTAAACTGGGCGAGCTACAGGCCCGGCGCCACATCCGCAGCCAGATCAAGGACAAGGCGTTGCGTAAGAAAGTCACCCCGGACTTTCACTTCGGCTGCAAACGCGTGCTCATCTCGAATAACTATTACCCGGCGCTGGTCCAGGACAACGTTTCGGTCCTGACCGATGGCATTCGCGAAGTACGCGGCCATGTGATTGTGGATAACCAGGGCAGGGAGCGGGAGGTGGACTGCCTCATCTACGGCACCGGCTTTAAGGCCCAGGATCCGATTCCGGCCGGCATGGTTCGGGGTCGCGGCGGCCAGGATCTGCTGGACGCCTGGAAGGACGGCGCGGAAGCCTATAAGGGCAGTGCTATCGCCGGTTTCCCCAATTTTTTCATGCTGATGGGGCCGAACACGGGTCTGGGCCACAGCTCCATGGTGTACATGATCGAAAGCCAGATCCAGTACGTGATGGATGCCCTGAAGAAGATGGATCGGCGCGGTTGGCGCAGTGTGGAAGTGAAACCGGAGGCCCAGAGTCGGTATAACGCCTCGGTGCATGCCAAGCTGGGCGACTCGGTCTGGCACACGGGCTGTAAGAGCTGGTACGTCAATGAAAACGGCAAGAACACCACGCTCTGGCCGGGCTTCACCTGGCAGTTCCGTCAGCAGACCCTGAGGTTTGATTCAGCCCAGTACTGGTGTGAACCGCAAGCCGCGACCGTGGGGGAGGCCGCGGTCGCAGTCTGAGCCAGCGCTAACGCCGCTGATGCCAGGTTGGTCACTTAGGCCATTCAGGCCACAAGGGTCCCGCCGTCCACCGCCAGGCATTGCCCGGTGATGTGGCGACCAGCTTCCGAGGCCATCAGCACCGCCGCGCCCTTGAGGTCTTCATCGCCACCGAAGCGGTTCAGCGGGATGCGTTGCAGCATGCTATCGCCCTGGGCCTCAAGCAGGCCCTGGGACATCTTCGACGGGAAGAAACCGGGGCAAAGGGCGTTAACGTTGATGTTGTAGCGGCCCCATTCCGAGGCCAGGGCGCGGGTGAAATTCACCATGGCGCCTTTGCTGGTGTTGTAGGCGATGGTCTGCATGCCTTCGGGGTTGCCAGACAGGCCGGCGATGGAGGCAACGTTAATCACCTTGCCGGTCTTGCGCGGAATCATGCAGCGCTTGCCCACGGTCTGGGTCAGGAAAAAACTGGCATTCACGTTCAGGTTCATCACCTTCATCCAGCCTTCGGCCGGGTAGTCTTCGGCGGGCGCGCCCCAGGTAGCGCCGGCGTTGTTGACCAGGATATCGATGTCACCCAGTTGTTCGACCACCTGATCGACCACCGCGGGGATGCCCTCCAGGTTGCCCAGATCGGCGGCAATGGTGACCACCTTCACGCCCAGGCTTTCCAGGTGCTCCCTGGCGGCATCGAGTTCGTGCTGCTTGCGGGCACTGATGGCAACGCTGGCGCCCAGTTCACCCAGGGCCTCGGCCATCTGCAGGCCCAGGCCACGGGAGCCACCGGTAATAAAGGCGACCTTGCCGGTCAGGTCCAGTAATTGTTTTACGCTCATCTTCAGTTCCTTTTCACAATCCGTTAATTCGATGCTGCCGGAATCAGGCGCTGGCGGCCAGCAGGCCATCGCTGACCTGGGCCAGGTGGTGGTCGGCGTCGCCGAACAGCAGGTTGATCAGGGTCAGGCGCTTGAACAGGTGCGCGGCAAACATCTCGTCGGTCACGCCCATACCGCCGTGCAGCTGCACGCCTTCCTGGCCCACATAGCGAGCGGCCTGGCCGACCAGGGTCTTGGCCATGGACAGGGCTTCGCGGCGCTGCACGCGCTGGTCCGAGTCGGCTTCGGTGGCGGCCAGGATGGCCATGGATCTGGCCTGTTCGGTCTGGATAAACATATCCGCCATGCGGTGCTGCAGTACCTGGAATTTGCCGATGGCGACGCTAAACTGCTTGCGGGTCTTGATGTAGTCCAGGGTGGTGGCGTTCATGGCTTCCATGGCCCCCACGGCTTCGGCGCACAGGGCGGCAATGCCCAGGTCCACGGCTTTCTCGATGGCCGGGAAGGCGTTATCGAGATGGCCAACCAGCTGGCTGGCGGCAACCGCGACGTTGCTGAACTGGATCTCGGCCGTGCGCTGGCCGTCGTGGGTGGCGAAGTCGTTGATGGTTACGCCTACGGCTGCGGTATCGACCAGGAACAGGGATAGACCTTGCTCGTCGCCACTGGCACCGCTGGTGCGAGCAGAGACAATCAGCTGCTGGGCCTGACCACCGCTGAGGACCGCGGTTTTGGCGCCGCTGATTCGGTATTGGTCGCCGTCCGCCTCGGCCTTGGTGTTGACCTGGCTCAGGTTATAGCGGGCACCGGGTTCGCTGTGGGCGAATGCCAGCAGCCGTTCACCACTGGCAATGGCAGGCATGAGCTCGGCTTTCTGGGCTTCGTTACCCTGGTCGCGGATCAGGCCGCCGGCCAGCACCACGGTGGCCAGGTAGGGCTCGACCACCAGGCCGCGGCCGAAGTTTTCCATCACCACCATGGTGTCCACGGCGTTGCCGCCGAGGCCGTCGTACTCCTCCGGGAAGGTAAACCCGAGCAACCCCATCTCGGCCAGCGCGGCCCAGGTGGCGGGATCGGTGCCCTTGCCTGATGCGATCACTTCGCTGCGCCGCTCGAAGCCGAGTTCGTTGCTGACAAAGCGGCGCAGGGAATCGTTCAGCATTTGCTGTTCTTCGGTCAGTTCAAAATTCATAACGTTTCTCTCCAAGCTGCCGTATGGGTCACAGCCCCAGCACGAGCTGGGCGATGATGTTGCGCTGGATCTCGTTGGAGCCGCCAAAGATCGAGAGTTTGCGCATGTTGAAGTAGTCGCCGGCGGCGGGGGTGGCGTCACCGGAGCCGACCCGGGGCCCGGTGTAGTCCAGCTCCAGGGCATCCGGAATATGGGCGATGGCATCCTGTCCGGTGGCTTCCATCAGCATTTCGAACAGGCGCTGGCCAATCTCGGAACCGCGGATTTTCAGGATCGAGGCCTGAGGTCCCGGGCCGCGTTTGTCGGTCAGCACCCGCAGCACGGTCAGTTCCAGGGCCCGGAGTTCGGTATCCAGCTGGGCCAGGCGGTCGCGGAAGCGGGTGTTTTCGATCAATGGCCGCTGGCCGTCCTGTTCTTCCCGGGCCACTTGTTTCAGGCGCTTCATCAGCGCTTTCCACTGGCCGACGTTGGCCAGGCCGGTGCGCTCGTGCCCGAGCAGGAACTTGGCGTAGGTCCAGCCCTGGTTTTCCTCGCCGATCAGGTTTTCAGCCGGCACTTTGACGTTGTCGAAGTAGACTTCGTTAATCTCGTGCTCACCATCGAGCATGATGATCGGGCGCACTTCGATACCGGGGTTGTTCATGTCGATCAGCAGGAAGGAGATACCCTGTTGTGGCTTGCCCTCGGTGCTGGTGCGTACCAGGCAGAAAATCCAGTCGGCGTGCTGGCCCAGGGTGGTCCAGGTTTTCTGGCCGTTGACCACGTAATGGTCGCCTTCGAGCTTGGCGCTGGTTCGCAGTGAGGCCAGGTCTGAGCCGGAACCCGGCTCGGAATAGCCCTGGCACCACCAGTCTTCACCACTGAGAATGCCCGGGAGGAAGCGTTCTTTTTGCTCTTCGTTGCCAAAGGTCATGATGACCGGAGCGACCATGCGCAGGCCAAAGTCGAGCTGGCGGGGTGCGCCGGCGAGGGCACATTCTTCTTCGAAGATCAGCTGTTCGATCGGGCTCCAGCCCGGGCCGCCGAATTCTTCCGGCCAGGTGGACGCACCCCAGCCTTTGTCGAACAGGATTTTCTGCCAGCGCTCGGTCATGGCCTTGTCGGGGCGCAGGCTTTTCTGAACCCGCTCGCGGATGTCGTCCGGTAGGTTGTTCTCAAGAAACTGGCGAACGTCGGCGCGGAAGGCCTCTTGTTCGGGGGTGTAATTTAGATCCATGTTGCACCTTTCGTCTGGTGTTCAACCTTTTGGGAGGCGTCGGACGGTCACTGCCTTTCAAAACACGCTATAAACACGTCCGTGTGCGCTTGGGCTTCGCCATCCATGGCTCCGCACAGTTTTGAAAGGCAGTGACCGTCCGACGCTTCGACTGTTTTCGTGCCTGCCATTGCACACAACTTTGGGCGGCTGGCAGGTAGGGGTGTCCAAAACCGTGCGGAGCCATGGATGGCGGAGCTCGAGCGTCACATGGGTTCGGCCGAGCGCTTGTGAAGCGAAGCTTCATGCGACAGCCGAACGACCGCAATCTATGATTGCGGGCCGGACCCCGCAGGGGTGCCGAAGGAGCGAGTTTTGGATGACCCTACCCGATAGCCGCTTCCCCCGTAGTCGCAGGCAAACAAGGCCTTAGGCAATCAAACGATCAGGCAACCTCGAACAAGCCGGCGGCACCCATGCCGGTGCCGACACACATGGTGACCACTACATATTTCACGCCACGACGCTTGCCTTCGATCAGGGCGTGGCCGACCAGGCGCGAGCCGGTGGTGCCATAGGGGTGGCCGACGGCAATAGCGCCGCCGTTAACGTTCAGGCGGTCCATCGGGATGCCGAGCTTGCGCTGGCAGTAGAGCACCTGCACGGCGAAGGCTTCGTTCAGCTCCCACAGGCCGATGTCGTCGACGGTCAGGCCGGCGCGCTTCAGTAGCTTGGGCACCGCGAACACCGGGCCTATGCCCATTTCGTCCGGCTCACAGCCGGCCACGGCAAAGCCGCGGAAGATGCCCAATGGGGTGGCGCCGCGTTGCTCGGCCACTTTGCTGTCCATAAGCACGCAGGCGGAGGCGCCGTCGGAGAACTGGCTGGCGTTGCCGGCGGTGACTACGCCGCCTTCCATGGCCGAGCGGATCTTGCTCACGCCTTCGAGGTTGGTGCCCGGACGGATGCCTTCGTCCTGGCTGATGGTGACTTCCTGGCTGCTGAGCTGGCCGGTGGCCTTGTCGGCAACGCCCATGGTGGTGGTGATGGGTACGATTTCGTCGTCGAACTTGCCGTCCTGGCGAGCCTGATCGGCCAGGTTCTGACTGCGTACGCCGTACTCGTCCATGTCTTCTTTCTTGATACCGTAACGCTTGGCCACCGTCTCAGCGGTGTCCAGCATGGACCAGTACAGCTCTGGCTTGTGCTTCGCCAGCCAGGGTTCCATGAAGTAGTTCTGGTTCACGTTGGCCTGAACGGTGGAGATGGATTCCACGCCGCCAGCGACCATGACTGGGACTTTATCCACCGCAATGTGGTGCGCGGCCATGGCGATGGCCTGAAGGCCAGATGAACAGAAGCGGTTGATGGTGGCGCCGCCAACGGTCACGGGGAGACCGGCACGGATTGCGCCCATGCGGGCGACATCGTTGCCGGTGGAGCCTTCGGGCAGGGCACAGCCCATCAGGACGTCTTCAATTTCGTTCGGGTCGACCTTGGAACGCTCAACCGCGTGCTGGATGGCGTGGCCAGCCAAAGTTGCACCGTGGGTCATGTTCAGGCCGCCGCGCCAGGATTTGGCCAGGGGCGTACGGGCGGTGGATACGATGACAACATCATTGGACATAACAATTCTCCTCAGCTCGGAGCGGCGGCCTTTCAGTAAGGGATGCGCCGCCCCGGATCAATTCGTGGACCGGTTACTTGGCGTCAAAACCCTTGCCTTCCTCGGCGCGCTTGGCCAGCAGGGCCGCCGGCTCCCAGAAACCAGGCTGGGTGTGACGGTCTTCGGTGAAGGCCTGCATGGCGCGAACCACGTTCGCCAGCCCCACTTCCTCGGCGTAATGCATGGGGCCACCGCGGAAGACCGGGAAGCCGTAACCGGTCAGGTAGACCATATCGATGTCGGAGGCGCGCTGGGCGATGCCTTCGTCCAGGATCTGGGCACCCTCGTTAACCAGGGCATAGACGCAGCGCTCGACGATTTCCTGATTGCTGATCTTGCGTGGGGTAATGCCCAGCTCGGCGCGAACTTCGTCCACCACCTTGTCCACTTCCGGATCGGGCAGGGCGTTGCGGTTGCCCGGCTCGTAACGGTAGAAGCCAGCGCCGGTCTTCTGGCCGTAGCGGCCCATTTCACACAGGCGGTCGGCCACGACCATCTTCACCATGTCCGGGTTTTCCTCGTACTGGCGCTTGCGGATGGCCCAGCCGATGTCGCCGCCGGCCAGGTCGGCCATGCGCAGCGGGCCCATGGCAAAGCCGAATTTCTCGATGGCCTTGTCGATTTGCTGCACGCTGGCGCCTTCCTCCAGCATCAACAGGGCTTCACGCTGGTACTGGTTGATCATGCGGTTGCCGATGAAACCGTCGCACACGCCGGAGACCACGGCGGTTTTCTTGATCGCCTTGGCCAGTTTCATGGCGGTGGCCAGTACGTCCTTGGCGGTTTTCTCGCCACGCACCACTTCCAGCAGCTTCATGATGTTGGCCGGGCTAAAGAAGTGCAGGCCGATGACGTCTTCCGGGCGTTTGGTGAAGCCGGCGATCTTGTCGAGATCCAGAGTGGAGGTGTTGGAGGCCAGAATGGCGCCTTGCTTGCAGACCTCGTCCAGCTTCTCGAACACGGACTGTTTCACGCCCATTTCCTCGAATACCGCTTCGATCACCAGGTCCACGTTGCTCAGGTCGTCATAGGTCAGCGATGGGGTCAGCAGCGACATCTTGGCCTTAGCGTCGTCTTCGCTCATGCGGCCTTTCTTGACCCGGCCTTCGTAGACTTTCTGAATCGCGGCCACGCCCCGATCCAGGCCTTCCTGTTTCATCTCCACCAGGGTGACCGGAATACCGGCGTTCAGGAAGTTGATGCTGATGCCAGTGCCCATGGTGCCGCCACCAATCACGCCCACCGATTTGATGTCGCGGATCGGGGTGTCTGATGGCACGTCGGCGATCTTGCTGGTCAGGCGCTCGGAGAAGAACGCGTGACGCAGGGCACGGGATTCCGGCGTCTGCATCAGGTTCAGGAAGGCTTCGCGCTCAACTTGCATGCCCTTGTCGAAGGGCATGGTGACCGCGGCTTTAACCGCATCAACGCACTTCAGCGGAGCCGGGTAGTTCTTGGCCATGGCACCCACGGTGTTGCGGGTGAACATGAAGAAGCCTTCCGGGTTGGGATGCTTGGCTTTCAGATCGCGTACTTTTTTCAGCGGCAGGTTTTCGCTCACCACCTTGGTGGCGTAGGCAACAGCGGCGTCGAACAGTTCGCCGTCAACGATCTCGTCAAACAGCGGGCTGCCTTTGAACTGCTTGGCCGGAACCACGCTGCCGGAGACAATCATATTCACGGCATGCTCGGCACCGATCAGGCGCGGCAGACGCTGGGTACCACCGGCGCCCGGCAGCAGGCCGAGCTTCACTTCCGGCAGGGCAATCTGGGCGTCCGGTTTGGCAATGCGGTAATGGCAACCCAGCGCCAGTTCCAGACCACCGCCCATGCAGGCACCGCTAATGGCGGCGATCACCGGCTTGCGGCTGCTTTCCACATAGTTGATGACGGTGTTGAGATTCGGCTCGGCCGTGGCCTTGTCGGAGCCAAACTCACTGATGTCGGCACCGCCGGAGAAGGCGCGGTCGGAGCCGATCAACACTACGGCTTTCACGGCGTCATCGGATTCCGCCTGACGGATGCCAGTAACAATGCCCTGGCGCAGTGCCAGGCCCAGGCCGTTTACCGGCGGATTATCGAGTCGGATTACGGCGACATTGCCGTGCACATCATAATGGGCGGTACTCATGTGGCAGCTCCCTGGTACAGACATCGTTGTGATTAAAGGCGATCGAACGTAACTGACGGTGATCGGTGGTGTAGGAAGTGATGTCTTGAAAACTCCATACACTGGTGTATTGTTTTTCCGTACACTAATGTATGTTTTGACATTGGTCAACGGTTTCAGAGCTGACGCTTCCGTTGATGTAGAATGCAGGCGCAGCCCCAACCCGACCGACAGAGCAGGACCCGATTCCGCAATGACTGAAGCCAGTATCCCCAAGCGCCGAAGCGCGTCGGAGAAAAAACAGCTGACCCGCGACAACTGGCTCGACGCCGCGGCTGGAGAAATCGCCGCCGGTGGTTTTGGTCAACTGCGGGTACTGACCCTGGCCAAGAAGCTCGGGGTTACCCGGGGCAGCTTCTACTGGCATTTCCGTGACCATGAAGACCTGGTGGTCAGTTTTCTGGACCGTTGGCGCGACCGTCGGTTGCATGAGCTGCAATACTGGGAGCCCAAGGGCGGCGATGTCGAAACTGAGCTCCGGCAGATTCTGGAGCTGTTGCTCACCGATGCTTCTCGCAACATTCGTCGCCTGCAGGTGGAGCTTGCGGTACGGGACTTTGCCCGCCGCAATGAGTACGCCGCCGAGCTGGTAACCCAGGTGGATGCCGCCCGGATCAACCAGAACTGCACCTTGTTCCAACGCCTGAGCAGCGATCCGCAACACGTTAAGGATCTGTCGCTGCTACTGTACGTGGCTACCATCGGCTCCCAGGTGGTACTGACCGGCAAGAAAGGGGATGAAGCGACCATTCAGCGCATCGAGGACCTGATGGCCCGGGTGGTGTTGGGGCAGCGCGATGAACCCTAAACGAGGGGCGTCGCTGGTGGCACTGATGTTCGCGTTGGCGAGTGGCGTTGCCGTGGCGCAAGAGGCGTGCTCGGCCTCAGCCACCACCGATCTGGAGCGTTTGTATTGCGAAGTGGTGGCCGAGGGCGGCGGCCAGGGGTTGCCCTCCCAAGCGGATTTCCGGCGCAACCAGCCCCAGGTGCAGGCGCTGTTGTTGCGTCGGCCGGCGAAGCGGCTGGGTTTGTCGGTGCCAACGGTGACCGCTGAGCCGGCCCAGTCAAAACCGCCTTCTACGCCCCAGGCTGCGGCTAAGCCACCAAAACCTGAACCTGAGCAGGTGCAAACAGAAACACAGCCCGCGCGGTTCGGTCGTTTGGCGGACTGTGCCCTCAAGGGTGAGCGCATTGTTTGCCCGGACCGTCAGTTTAAGTTGGCGTTGAACCAGCCCAACCGTGCTCTGGCACCGGGAGTGCTGGAGGACCAGAACCGCCTGGGCTTGCGCCCGTTCCAGGGGGGTCGGAGCGATGAACAACAGGTACGGGCTTATCTCTCCAACGCCTACGACCGCTATATCCCGAAGATGCTCGCCATTGGCCTCGGGGCCAACACCATGAGTTTTACCGCCTTTCACAACGCCTTCCACACCCTGGAGGATGGCGGCGTCGATTTCGCCGAGCGCATGGAGCGCACCTATCAGCTCTTGAAAAAGGACAAGCTGAACCTGGCGGTGCAGGCCCGTTATCATGACCGGCTGCCGGAGAAGCTAGCCCTGTGTGAGGCGATCAATTTCGAGATCATCGTGTGTGATAACGTGGCGACCAACTGGGTCTTTGTCAGTCGCAGCCGATGAGGGGCTTTTAACTTTTCGGGTGGCTGTTTTCAGGGCCGGATACGTTCACTTCCTTACGGCAAAAAATACCGAGAGTCTCTAGACTTAGCGCCTTTCATCAACCGTCGGAATGCCCGGAATGCTTGAAACTTTTTTCTCCACCTATATCAGCAGCACGATTCGCTTTTTGTTTCTGCTGGCGCCGTTTTTCGTGGTCACCATGTTTCTTGCCCTTACCCGTGGCCTGCCGGCGACGGAGAAGGCGTCGATCATCCGGCGCGCCTGTATTTCGGCCTTTGTGCTGGGTCTGGTGTTGTTCTTTGCCGGCCCACTGCTGTTCAGCGCCGTCGGCATCACCCTGAACTCGTTCCGGATCGGTGCCGGCAGCCTGCTGTTCCTGACGGCGATCAGCCTGGTCACCAGTGGTACCCGCAACCACGCCACCGGCCTGCCGGAAGAAGACCGCGACGACATCGCGGTGGTGCCGTTAGCGATTCCGGTCATGATCGGCCCGGCCACCATCGGTGCCATCCTGGTTTACGGTGCCGAACTCAAGACCGCGCCGGAAGTGATTGGCGGTTTGCTGGGGCTGGTGTCGAGCCTGTTCATTCTGGGTGTGCTGTTGCGCCTGTCGGGTTATCTGGAAAAAGGCTTGGGGAAAACCGGCCTGAATATCCTGTCCAAGATCAGCGGTCTGATCCTGTCGGCCATGGCGGCAGAAATTGTGCTGACCGGTATTGCCGGTTTCATGGCCTCCACTTAGGATAACCGAGCACTGTCTGCCTCAGGCCCGAGTGAGTTGTATGTCGTTTAACACCATTGAACACAACCGGACACGCCAGAACTTCGACGGCGTGTCGTCCATCTGGCTCTTCGGCTACGGTTCGTTGATCTATAAGGTGGATTTCCCGTTTCTGGAGAAGCGTCCCGCTAGCATCCGTGACTGGGAGCGCCGGTTCTGGCAGGGCTCCCACGATCATCGGGGTACGCCGGAAGCGCCCGGGCGGGTGGTTACCCTGATCGAGAGCCCGGGTGCCCGGTGCAAGGGCATGGCTTACCGGGTCTCGCCCAAGGTATTTGAGCATCTGGATGTGCGCGAGAAGAATGGCTACCTGCGCTTTGCCACCACCATGACCTTTGATGATGGCAGCCATGGTGAGGGCCTGGTGTACATTGCCACCGAAGACAACGACGCCTTTCTGGGCCACGCCCCGGATGCTGACATCGCCCGGCAGATTGCCGGCGCCACTGGCCCCAGCGGCGCTAACTCCGAGTACCTGCTGCGCCTGGCCGACTCCCTGCGCAAACTGGGCGCGGAGTGCCCACACACCTTTGCCATCGAAGACCATCTTCGCTCTGCCACCGAGAATCCTTCCCGATAAGCCCCTGGCGCCGCATTGCCCGCGCCAGGGGTTGTCGTGATTACTGGTTACCTTCAGTTGCCCACTGGACCTTGCCGCCGTTGAAGCCCCGCGGGGGCTCGCGGCGACGGTGCCGCAAGCCGATCAATAGCAGTGGCACCACGATCATCAGGCTGCCGGCCAGGAACCACAGGTCCGGAACCTCACCAAAGCCGACCCAACCAATGCCTATGGCCCAGATCAGGCCGGTGTACTCGGCACTGGTAACCTGGTTGGCGTCCACCTGGCTGTAGGCCAGCAATACCGCAATGTTGTAACCGAGGATGAACAGTGCAGAGCCCATGGCGCTGACCAGGATGCTTGGGTCCCAGGTGGCGCCTTCCCACCAGGCCAGGGCACCGGCCGCCGGCAGGATCAGCAGGTAGTTCAGGAACAGCTTGTGCACAGTGGACTGGGCCTTTGGCAGCTGGCGCACCATGACGGCGTTGATTGCCAGCGCAAATGCGGAGGCCAGGGCGGCGATGACGGCCCAGTTAAAGTCCATTGGGCGCAGGATCACGATAATGCCGGCGAAGCCGCTGAATACTGCGGTTACGCTCAGTGGGGTCAGCCGTTCCCGGAACAGGATCACCGACAGCACCATCACCAGGATAGGCGCGGCGTAGAACACGGCGTTGGCGGTGGCCAGCGGCAGGTTTACCAGGGCAATCACCATGCACATGATGCCTGCCAGGTGAATGTGAGCCCGAAACGCATGGATTTTGAAGCCGGCAAATAGGTGCTTGCGATCGAGCTGACCGGCCAGCGGCAACAGTAATACCAGCGTGATCAGGCAACGCAGGAAGGCAAACTGGAAGACCGGGGCGCCGGGTTCCAGCATTTTGATGAAGACATCGGAGATCAACGCCATCGCGTTGCCGATGACCAGCAAAAATATGGCGCTATTGACGGTTTTTCCTGACATTTTGCCTCCCTGAAGGTTTCGGCGTCGACGGCTTCACTCCCGTTTCGCGCCTGGGTGGATCTCATTTAGTACCGCTCAACGCCAGAAACGACAGACAAGCGTCAAACCGGCATCAAGAGCGCGGAGTCTCACGTTAAAGTTGTGAGACGCTTTTTCTGGGACGGCTAAAATAGCCGCTCAAGTCCTGGTAACTCTGGGTTTAAGCAATACCACTTATCATGAGACCGAATCTCAATCTCGAGTTGGAATGACAAACTGGTGATGGGAGTCTATTTGGGTTTAAATATCCGATAAAATGATGTTTATTCACTACTCATTAGAAAATTAGATAATGAAGCTGCCACCCCTAAAATCATTGCCGGTCTTTGAGGCCGTCGCCCGACTCAACAGCTTTTCGCTGGCTGCCGATGAACTGGCAGTCAGTCAGAGTGCGGTCAGTCATCAGATGAAACAGCTGGAAACCTATCTGGGGGAAAAGCTGTTCTGGCGCAGTGGCCGGACCCTGACGCTGACTGATGAGGGTCGGCAGTATCTGGAAGGCATCAGCTCGGCATTGCTGCAGATCGAGCGGGCCAGTGAGCAATTGCTGGGGCATGAGGAGTCGCGGTTGCGGCTGTCCGTATTCAGCTCCTTTGCGGTGCGCTGGCTGGCGCCACGGCTGCCGGAGTTGCAGCGCATGCATCCTCAGGTAGAGCTGTCGCTGGAAATGAGCAGCGAAAACCCGGTCCTATCTGACCGGGTGGCAGACTGCTTTATCACCATTAAACCGGATTCGCCGGCCTTCAGTTATGAGCTGCTGTACAAGGAGCGGCTGTTCCCGGTGTGCAGTCAGGATTTCTGGCAGAGGATCCGCCGGGAACTGGCTCTGGATGACGTGTTGGGTGATGTGGATTCGGTGTCGTTAACGCCGCAACAGGTGGCGATGTTTCCGTTGCTGTCTACTCACAGTATTTATGATAAGCAGGGCGGTGATTGGGAAGCCTGGTATCAGGAAGCGGGACTGACGTTGCCTGCGTCCAGTCGTTTGCTGCATTCAAGTCATATGCTGCTGTCGCTGGAGGCAGCCCGGTTCCATCAGGGTATCGCCCTGACCAACGATTACATGCTGAGTACGCGAAAGGATTCCGAGGATTTTGTCCGTCTGCCCTGCCATCCGGTGATGACCGGCGACGAGTTTTTCTTTGCCTGGAAGACCAGCCGGCGCAGCGAGCGCGGTTTGCAGTTGTTGCGCCGATGGTTGGTGGATGAGGCAATCCGGGGTGGCTTGCGGGGCGAGTAAGGGCATTCAATCCGGCACCTATGGTCATGAACCAGTGTTAACACCGATGAATTCAATACCGTGTTAGCTTACTGGAATCGCAATAGGCAAGGAGTTTTAGACCGTGAAGACCGTACTGATATTCGCACTGCTAGGGGTATTGCTCGCAGCGGGGCCGGTCATGGCCAAGTCGCCTCACGATGGCCAGTTGCCGCCGGGGCTGCAGAAAAAGGTTGAGCGAGGCGAGCCATTGCCTCCGGGTTGGCAAAAAAAACTGAATTACCGGAAAGGTGATTACTTTGATCGGGATTTGCTGCGCTACGGTGACATCCGTGACCTCGGCGGCCATCGTCAGCGTGTGGAAATAGAGGACCGGGTCTACACAATCATCAAAGACACCCGGGAAATCATCGATATTCTTAACCAGTAAGTTTGGCAGTGACCGGGCCAAGCAGGCTGACCCGGTCACCTACCCTGGTCAGTCCTGCGGTGGCCGTTCCACCACTTTGCGTTTGCCTTTGGCGCAACGGGACAGAGCCTTGAGGCCGTCGCCTTCAAAGGCATCAACCCGGATCACGTCGTACAGCGCGGTCAGTGCTTCCTGCAGCTGATCGCACTCGTCTGCTTTCACCACGCCCTCGGCACAGGCCCAGTCCACCAGCTCCTTGCGCTGGTGGCCCATCAGCAGGGCAATGCCATCCACTTCATCTTCGTTGCGATTGCGCACCGCCTGGTGCAGTCGGTGGCGCATATCCTCGGTATCGTGGGCCAGCTTGTAGGCGTTCAGCACCCGGCCCAGTGAATCCTCGGGATCCATGGTCACGAAGGCGCCGCGGCTGATGCGCTGGCGCAGCGGGGTATCCTTGACGATGCTTTCGGCAACCTGGGCCCCCAAACGGTCATCGGGGCCGTTCAGGCCGGTCGCGCCCAGCGGGAACACCAGTAGTCGCAGCGGCCAGCGCAGCAACGGTACCGGGAAGTTGATGATAGCGTCACGCATGGCGGCCTGAAGATCCCGCAGGCAGGTTTGCAGCGACCATTCCACCAGTGGCCGCTGATCTTCGGGGTAGCCTTCCTCGTGCCACTGTTTGATTACGGCAGTAGCGTAGTACAGGTGCGTCAGGCAGTCGGCCATCCGGCCGGACAGCCGTTGCCGGGCCTTGAGTCCGCCGCCAACGCTCAGCAGGGTGACGTCAGTCATCAGGGCGAAGGCCGCCGAGAAACGGGCCAGTTGTCGGTAGCCGGATTGGATTTCACCTTGCCGGGGCACGGATTGCAGCCAGCCACGGGACAACCCGAGCAGCAGGGCGCGCAGGGCATTGCGGGTGGTATGGGCCAGGTGGCGGTAGAATATGCCGTCGAACTTCCGCACCGCCTCGTCCTCGTTGTCCATGCCCGCCGCTTCGATTTCCTCAACGATATAGGGATGGCAGCGGATGGCGCCCTGACCAAAGATCATCAGGCTGCGGGTGAGGATGTTGGCGCCCTCGACCGTGATGCCAATGGGCACGGCCTGATAGGCCCGGGCCAGGAAGTTACGGGGGCCAGTGATCACGCCACGGCCTGCCACCACGTCCATGGCGTGGTTGATCACTTCGCGCATCAGGTCGGTATTGCGGTATTTCAACACGGCCGAGGGCACCGAGGGTCGCACGCCGCGGTCGAGCATGCCGGCGGTGAGCAGGCGGGCAGCGTCCATCATGTAGGTGTAGCCCGCGATGGGCTCGAGCGCTTCCTGCACGCCTTCGAACTGGCTGATGGAGCGGCCAAACTGCTCCCGGGTGTAGGCGTAGGAGCCAGTCGCCAGGCTGGCGACCTTGCCGGCACCGGTGCCGAGGGCGGGCAGGGAGATGGAGCGGCCAATGGACAGGCACTCAAGCAGCATGGTCCAGCCTTTGCCGAGCATGTCCTGACCGCCGATAACCTGGTCCATGGGGATGAACACCTCAGTGCCCCAGGTCGGCCCGTTCATGAACACGGTGTTCATCGGCAGGTGCCGGGCGCCGGCGCTCACGCCTTCGGTTTCCCGGGGAATCAGTACACAGGTTACGCCGATGTCGTCACTGCCACCGAGCAGTTTGTCCGGGTCGTAGACCTTGATCGCCAGACCGATCAGCGTCGCCACCGGTGCCAGGGTGATGTAGCGCTTATTCCAGGTGACCTTCAGGCCCAGTACTTCTTCGCCATTCCACTCGCCCTTGCAGACGATGCCCTTGTCGGGGATGGCACCGGCGTCGGAGCCGGCAACCGGGGAGGTCAGGGCGAAACAGGGGATTTCTTCACCCGTGGCCAGGCGCGGCAGATAATGATGCTTCTGGTCGTCGGTGCCGTAATGCATCAGCAGCTCGCCCGGGCCCAACGAGTTGGGCACCATCACCGTCACTGCCGCTGATACGCTGCGGGTGGAGATTTTCATGACAATTTCGGAGTGGGCTGTGTTGGAGAAGCCCAGGCCGCCGTCTTCCTTGGGAATAATCAGCCCAAAAAAACCCTTTTCCCGGATGAATTTCCAGACCTTGTCCGGCAGGTCGTACTGCTCGTGGGTGATTTTCCAGTCGTCCAGCATGGCGCAGAGTTTCTCTACCGGGCCGTCGAGAAACGCCTGTTCTTCGCTGGTGAGATGAGCGGGCCGGGCATCCAATAGTTTTTTCCAGTCGGGGTCGCCGGAGAACAGCTCGCCATCCCAGTCTACGGAGCCGGATTTGAGCGCTTCGGCCTCGGTGTCGGACAGGCTTGGCAGGCGGCTGCGGACCCAGCCCAGCAGAGGGCGGCTGAGTTTATCGAGGCGCAAGTCACCGGGCAGGACCAGAATCAGGGCCAGTGCCAGTAATCCGCCCCCACAAATAATACTTAACAGATGCCAGTGATCCTGAAATAAACCGATGACGGTGGCGATCGTCAGTACTGTAGCCGCAGTAGTTCCGCCGATACCCAGATAAATCAGGACCAGCGCGCTCAGAAGCAGGAGCAGAACGCTCATGGGTGGATCTCCCTATCATTAATAAAATCAACCGGATCAGTGCCTAACAATCGACCAAACTTCGATGACTTGCAAGCAGCTGCAATCCCGCCCTGTAAATTTTCATGTCAGCAATGCCAAGAAATGTAAAAACCCAACATTGTTTGGGTATTTGATTGATCTGAACTCCCGCTTTTCAAGAATCAATAGGTTCTGTAAATAATAACTGCCCGGAGATCTTATGGTTGGCCCACTTACCGTTGCGAAACGACTTGCCCTTGGTTTTGGATTGCTTCTGTTCCTGATGATTGCCGTCAGCCTGATCGGTAACCAACGGGTCGGGTTTATCGACCGTACCCTGACCTCCGTTGAGGACGGTGCAGCGGTCAAACAGCGCCACGCCATCAACTTCCGTGGCAGTGTCCATGATCGGGCGATTGCCATCCGGGATGCGGTTCTGGTGGATTCCGACCGGACGCTCCAGCGCCATCTGGATGACATCGATCAACTCAAGGCCTTCTACCGGGATAATGCCCAGGCCATGGATCGTTTGTTCGCAGACGGCGAGCCCTCCAAGACCGAACGTCAGCTGCTGGCGGCCATCAAGGACATCGAACGCCGCACCCTGGCGCTGACCGACGACCTTCTTGAGCAGCGTCAGGCAGGTAATATTCCGGGTGCCCAGCGTTTCCTGCTGGATCAAGTGGCGGGCGCCTACACCGACTGGCTGGCCCGGGTGAATGCCTTTATCGATTACCAGGAAGACGTCATTGCCGAAGACGTTGAGGCTGTGCGGGCTACGGCAAGTGAATTCAACACCTTGAATCTGCTGGTTACCGGGGCGTCGGTTCTGCTCGGCGCGTTCATCGCCTGGATTATCATTCGAAGCCTGCGGCGTACTCTGGGCGCGGAGCCTGAAGAAGTGTCCGAGGCCATTCGCCAACTGTCGGAAGGGGTGCTCGACCAGAATATTCAGACCCGCTACCCGGACAGTGTCATGGGAGCCCTACAGGATACCGTGGAGCAATTGGCCGGGATCATTCGGGAAGTGCGCTCGGCGTCCGAGGAACTCTCCACCGCATCCACAGAGCTGGAATCCACTTCGGACAGCAACAGCCAGCAGATCCGGATGCAGGCCAGCGAGGCCGAGCAGATGGCGACCGCGGTTAACCAGATGGCGGCTACGGTCAATGAGGTGTCGGGTTTTGCGGCCAGCGCTGCCACGGCGACTCAGAAGGCCGATCATGAGGTCGAAAGCGGCAACCGGGTGGTTCAGGAAACCGCAGCCTCAATCGGTGAGCTGGCGGACACCCTGGAGCAGGCTGCAGAAAGCGTGCATCGGGTGTCGGCGGACAGCGCCAACATTGAGAAGATCATTGAGGTGATCAACGCCATTGCCGAGCAGACTAACCTGCTGGCGTTGAATGCCGCCATCGAGGCAGCCCGGGCCGGAACCCATGGCCGCGGCTTTGCCGTGGTGGCGGATGAAGTGCGTTCACTGGCTTCCCGAACCCAGGATTCGACCCGGGAAATCCAGGAGATGATTGGCACCCTGCAGTCCGGCGCAACCGCCGCCGCAAACGTGATGGAAAGCAGTCGCCAGTTGGCGGGCGCGACGGTGGAAAAAACCCGCGAGGCGGAAGATTCGCTGGGCCGTATCCGTCGTGAAGTCGGCGCCATCAACGACATGAACGCCCAGATTGCCAGCGCCTCCGAGGAACAGAGTTCGGTGGCGGAAGAGGTCAACCGGAACATCAGCCGCATTCACGACGGCACGGTGCAGACCTCAGCCGGTTCGGAACAGGTGGCAGGCGCCAGCCGTGACCTGGCGGTGTTGGCCAGTCAGCTGCGGTCCCGTGTCAGTGTGTTCCGCATCAAGGCTTAATCGGGGGCAGCCGGTCAGATATAACCCTGCGCAAACACCAGGCCCAGCACGATGGGTATGACCACCAGGCTGCCCAGGTTACTGAGCAACACTAGGGACGCCACTTTGTGGGGTTCCTGGCGGTACTGCTCGGCCACCATATAGTTCAGCACCGCCGGTGGCAGGGCGGCAAACACCCAGAGTGAGGCGACCTGCAGCCCGGGCAGGTCCAGCAACTCGATCATCGGCCAGGCCAGGATCAGGCCGCTGGCGGGACACGCGATGGCGCCCAGCATACCCAGTTTCCAATCACTGAAATCAACATCCAGCATGCGCACCCCCAGGGCAAACAGCATCAATGGGATACACACACCACCGAGCATGTTCAGGGTCTCCAACAGCCATTCCGGCAGGGGTACGCCACCGAGATTGACCGCCAGCCCGGCGATACTGGCAAACACGATGGGTAGCTTCAGGCGCTGGACGATGGAGGTGTGCGGGTCGAGCATGTACAGCCCGACCGAGAAGTGCAGCAGCATCTCGACAATGAACAGCACAACCGCCGCGGGCAGGGCGGCGTCGCCGAAGGCCAGCACCAACAAGGGAATACCCATGTTGCCGGAGTTGTTGAACATCATCGGCGGCAGGAAGGTCTTCAGGTTCAGTTTCAGTACCTTGGCCACCGGGTAGAGGATAATGCCGGAACCCAGCACCACCACGGTCGCGGCCAGGGCCAGTTGGGCGTACTCCTGCAGTGGCGCCTGCTGGTCCGCGAGGACGGCAAACACCAGCATGGGCACAAACAGCTCCATGTTGAGGATATTCAGGCCCTGGATGTCCGGTGTCCGGTAGCGGCCGTAAAGGGCACCGCAGCCGGCGATGACAAACACCGGCAACATGGTGGAAAGGATTTGAGCAATCATTAATGGCTCCGACAAAAAAACGGATGTGCTGTCAGGTAAACGGTTAGGTTCGCAAGTATTGAGCTGCTGAGGCAAGCACTATTAGCGAGTGTTCGACCAATAGCCGACTACCGGCCATATTCCTTACCGCACTCTTCACTGGCACTCTCCACTCGCGCTTTGCACACTCACTTTCCACCCACAGCCGGCCCCGGTTGCGGTGGCCGGGTCCTGGCTCCACAATACCGCCAATCAAAGCCCGTGTTTCCGCCAGTCAGGAGTGATTTGTGACCAGCCCATTCGACCAGCCTGTTGCCCGCGACCACACCTGTTCGGTGAAATTCGATGCCCGTAAGGCGGTGTTTGGGCGCGAAGAGGTGATCCCGGTGTGGGTCGCAGACATGGATTTCGCCGCGCCGGAGGCCGTAACCCAGGCCCTGGTGGCGCGAGCCCAGCATCCGGTCTACGGCTATACCCTGTTCCCGGACAGCCTTTTTCAGTCCATGATCGACTGGTTTCAGAACCGTCATGGCTGGGCCATTGAGCGCGACTGGATCCTGATGGCGCCCGGGGTGGTGCCGTCGCTGCATGCCGCCTGCCTGGCCTACTCCGAGCCCGGGCAGGGGGTGATCATTCAGCCCCCGGTGTACCCGCCATTTTTCAGTTCGATACGCCAATGTGATCGGACGGTTATAGAGAACCCGCTGATCCTGGGATCGGATGCTGGTGAGGGCCCCGGCCGTTACCGGATGGATCTGGAACACCTGGAACAGTGCGCCGCGCGGGCCGATGCCCGGGTACTGATGTTGTGCTCGCCCCACAACCCGGTCGGCCGGGTCTGGACGGAGGACGAGCTGCGTGAGGTGCTGGCGATTGCCCGCAAGCACAACCTGGTGGTGCTGTCCGATGAAATCCACTGTGACCTGACCTTCGACGACGGCCCGCGACATTCCATGCTGGCGACCCTGGCCGAGCCGGACGACGCTGTGGTTACTACCATCGCCCCGAGTAAGAGCTTCAACATGCCAGGCTTGGGTCTCTCGGCCGTGGTCATTCCCGATATCGAGCGTCGAAATGCCCTGAAAACCGTGTTTCAGACCATGCACATGCCCCAGTGCAATCCGTTCAGCGTGGCTGGCTTTGAGGCGGGATATAAGGATGGCGGGCCCTGGTTGGACGAGCTGCAGGTCTATTTGCAGGGCAACCGGGATTACGTGGTCGAAGCGGTAAATCGCCGGCTGAGCGGCATTCGGGTTTTCGCCCCGGAAGCCACCTACCTGATGTGGCTGAACTGCCGGGCGCTGGGGTTGAGCGACGCCGAGCTGAAGCGGTTCTTTGTGCAGGAGGCGGGCGTGGGCATGAACCCGGGTATTTCCTTTGGCGAGCCGGGATCCGGATTCATGCGCTTGAACATTGGCTGCCCCCGGTCGGTGCTGACCGAGGTTCTGGATCGGATCGAAGCCGCCCTGGTGGCCAGGTCCTGAGCTAGTTCTCCAGCTGCAGGGAGCAATGATCCTCAACCGGGCGCCAATGCGCAGGTTGCTCCATACCGGGCATATCGCCATTGGTGGGGCGAATCGCTTCCCATACCATGCCGCCATGGGTCGCCAGGCTGCCAACAATGTAGCTCTCGGCGAACCGCCACTGTTCTGGACGCTGACACAGGTTGGGGTTGGTGTTCCCGGTACCGACGCTGCCGGCAGTGCCTTTGGTCTTGGTGCGGGGTTTCTCGGCCGCCTGCTGTTTTTGGGTTTGGGCGCTGTCGCATTCCGGCGCGGCTTTCAGTTTCTTCCAGTCAAAGCTGATTCCCGGCTCCTTGCCTTCGTTGATCTGGCGGGCCTGGTACCACTGGCCGTCATGAAACACTGCAGCTCCGGCGGTGTAGTAGCGGGTAGGCTGCCAGCCAGAGGCGTCAGGGTCGCAGGGCGCGGCTTGCGCCGCGGAGGCCCATCCAAAACCTAGGGCCAGCAACAAAATCGGCAGTAACATTCGTTGGCTTAACATGATGATCTCCTTGTTCTAGCTCGACTTTTGGGGGGCGGCTGTTCGCCCGCCCCGGGTCGCCAGCAGCAATCCCGCAAGAATAAGCAGTCCGCCGGCAACATGGAACAGTCCCAGCGATTCGTTCAGAAAAATACTCGCCAGTATGGACGCGAAAACTGGGGTCAGGTACATGAAAATGGCGGCCCTGGAAGGCCCAATGGCCTGTACCCCATGATTCCAGAAGGCATAGGCCAGGATGCCCGGGAACACGGCAAAATAGAGCAATGGCAGTGCGGTCTTGCCGGTCAGCTGGAAGCCGCCGGAGAACACCAGCAGGTCGGTCAGGTAGAAGGGCAGGATCACCAGCGCACCCAGCAGGATCTGGGTCGTCAAAAAGGTCAGCGGCGGCAGTGGCACAGCCTGGCGGCGCAGCAGCACCGAAAACAAGCCCCAGGAAAATACCGCGGCGACCATGATCAGGTCTCCGGGCTGGGCCTGGAGCCCGGTCAGAACCGACAGCTTTCCCCTGGCCACCACGGTCAGGATTCCGAATACCGCGAGGGCGATGCCGAGGGCTTGCAGCGGCCGGGTGCGGTCGCCCAGCAGCAGCCAGGACATTAGTGCGACAAAGATCGGAATGGTGGCGTTGATCAGGGCGATGTTGGTGGCGGTGGTGCTGGTGGCAGCCAGGTAAAGCAGTGAGTTAAATGCGCCGACACTGAAGGTGGCCAGTGCCAGCATTGACCCTAGCCGCTCGCGGATGATCCGCCGGTGGTGCCAGATGCCCGGCAGCCCGAAAGGCAGCAGGATCGCCAGTGCGATGACCCAGCGCCAGAACGCCATCGACAACGGCGGAATGCTTTCCACCGTGCCTCGGGCAACCACGGCGTTGCCAGCCCAGAACAGGGGCGTGAGAACCAGCCCCGCGTAGGCCAGGCCGGGGGTTTTGAACAGAGATTCGGCGCTTTCTGAAGACACTCACACACTCATACATCGGGTGGGTTCGAGAAAAGTGCCTAGGATACTACTCTCCCGGGATCTCTGCCTCTGTACCAATGTGGTAGGCGGCAAAGCCCGCCATGACCACCTGGTCCACCGCCATACCGATGACCCGGCCATTGCTACTGGAACGGATCGGGTACTGGGCGTTGGTGATCGGATCGGCCACGTAGCCAAGGATTTCACCTTCAGAGACCCGGGCGCCCAGTTCCACGTCACTGAACAGGATGCCGCCGTGTTGGGCCCTGATCCAGTCGGAATCGTAATAGACCGGCTCCGGGTCGCTCCAGACGAACATGCGGGAAATCATGCCTTGGCGCTCCATCAGGCTGGTGAGACTGTTCACGCCGGCCTCAATCTGATGCTCCTGAATCCGGTGCGACTCACCGGCTTCCATGGTTACCGTAGTGATACCGGCGTCGACGGCGGCGCTGCGTAGCATGCCGGGGGAGCCGGAACTGTGCACCACGGCCATGCGGTCAAAGCCCTGGGTCAGGGTGGCCACGTCGGGGTTGTTCATGTCCGCGCGCAGTTGCGGCAGGTTGGTGCGCTTGAGCGAGCCGGTGTGGATATCCACCAGCAGGTTGCAGCGACGGATAATGTTTTCGAACAGGGAATAGGCAATACGGTCCGCCAGACTGCCGTCGGGGCTGCCAGGGAAATGCCGGTTCAGGTCACGACGGTCTGGCAGGTAGCGACTACCTTGCTGGAAACCCGGCAGGTTCACGATGGGAACGCCGACCACGCGACCGGACAGTTTTTCCGGGTCCAGGTCGTACATGGTGCGACGGATGATCTCGATGCCGTTAAGCTCGTCACCGTGGATGGCACCGGTCAGGCACAGGGTCGGACCGGCATTGGCACCATTCACCACCAGCACCGGGGTTGGCTGGGACAGGCCGGCAATCTGGATGCCCGGTGACCAGGCGAGACGGGTGGAGGTGCCAGGTAGGATTTCGTTACCCAGCAGGGTAAAACTCTCGGCCGGCTTCGGCTCAGGCGTGGAGTCTTCGGTGCCGGCGGTTACCGTTTCTTCGCCCGGACGGACTTCGCTGTCTTCGGTCGGCGTGCTCTCGCTGACCTTGGACTCGTCGGCGGGTTCAGCCGGCTTGGTGACGGCCGCAGAGTCGGTGTTCGGGGATGGTTTCGGCGGCGGCGCCACCTCCTTTAGATCAATATTGGGGGCGACCTTGCTCGGAGTCTGCGATGCCGGCTTTGGGTTGCTGGCAACCTTCTCGGCTTGCTGCTTCTTGGCAGAGCGCGACTTGGCATCTGACTCTTTTACCCGTGGCTCCGACTGCTCGACATCCTCGACACTTTCATCCTCGGCCAGGGCCGCGACCATGGTTTCCGGGGTCTTTTCGCGCTTGTTCTCGGTGGTTTCTGCGGCAACAGATACCGGCAGGGCAAGCGCTAGCGCCCAGGGCAGAAGTCGAGTGGATGTCAGTATCGAGTGCTTGCGGAACAGCATAATTCCTCACGGGTCGTCAAAATGCGCTCAAGCATAGAGCGCTCTTCGCGGCCATGAAACAGCTGTGACAAAGGTTTAATGTCACCTTCATGAAGGGCCGGTGTAATGGGTTTGATTAACGGTTCTGGTGAAAGTTTGAACAGTTAGGCAATTTATACCCGGCCAGCACGACCAGCGATGTGGGATTATCGCGAAGTTTGGTTGTGATTTTGTTACAGGGGAGCCTGAAAAAGGCAGCCGGAACAGGGCTTCGGCTGCCAGGAAAGAGGTTCGATCAGGCCTTGAGTGCGGCCAGGATGTCTTCCGGCCGAATCGGTATGGTGCGCATACGCACACCTGCGGCAGCAAAGATGGCATTGCCAATCGCGGGCCCGACCACCGTGGTTGCTGGTTCGCCGAGACCGACCGCGGTTTCGGTGCTCTTGATGAACTCGGCTTGGATCTCGGGTACATCGCGCATACGCATGGGCGTGTAGGTGTTCAGGTTGGTGTCGCGCACCTCGCCCTGCTCAATCTCCGTACCCTCATGCAGCGCCATGCTGGCTCCCCAAAGTGCTGCACCCTCAACCTGAGCCAGGGCTCCGTCCGGATGGACGATGGTGCCGGCATCAGTCACCAGTGTCAGCTTCTGCAGGGTTACCTTGCCGCTGTCGCGATTGACGTGTACCCGGGCCACACAGGCGGTCCAGGTTGGCATGTTGCGTTCCTGGCCGTAGGTGGTGGCCACCCCAAGCCCGGTGTCGGCAGGCATGTCCTTACCCCAGTCCGAGATCTCTCGAACCCGCTTCAACACCGTGGCCTGACGGTTGGCGCCGCCGACGGAGTTGGGTGCGGAGCCGGCGTTCTTGCCCTCGGCCTTCAGCCGGCTGAGTCGGAACTCGATGGCATCCTCGCCGATTTTCCGTGCCGCCTCGTCGATAAAGCTTTCCAGCGCCCAGTTCACCCAGCCGGAGCCGACCGAGCGCAACCAGCCGGGACGGAAGGTGTCACTGGCCAGTTCGTTGGAAATGGCGCGCAGACGGTGGGCGCCCAGGGAGTACCAGTGCGCGGCCCCGTGAATGGAGAACGGGTCGAACTTCTCGCCATTTTCGCCCTTGGGCATGAAAAATGGCGCCATCGCCTTGGTTGGCCAGCCGGCGGTGGCGTGATGCTCCATACCGAGAACCTGACCATTGCTGTCAAAGGCCATGCGCAGTTTCTGCACCGAGGGTGAGCGGATCGAATCGAAGCGAGAGTCGTCTTCGCGGGTGAGCACCAGCTTCACCGGCTTGCCTAACTGTTTTGCGGCCAGGGCCGCGGGCACGCAGTAGTCGCCGTTGAGCCGGCGACCAAAGCCGCCCCCCAGCAGGTAGGTGCGCATGACGATGTTGTCTTCTTTCTCACCCAGGGCCTTGGCCAGGGTGGGAAGAATCAGTGACTGCCACTGATTGCCGGTGTGGATCTCCCAGCGGCCGTCTTTCTGGAAGGCCAGGGCGTTCACCGGCTCCAGCTGGAAGTGCAGCACACTGTGGGTGACGTACTCCTGCTCCAGCACGGAATCGGCGGAGCTGAAGGCGTTGTCGACACCGTCCTCGTTAACCACCAGGGCGCCGGTGCTGGCGTCGTCGATCAGGCGCCGGCCTTCGTCCAAAATTTGCTGTTCGCTCACATCGGCGGTCTTGCCGGCGGCCCAGTCCACTTTGATCACCTCGGCGGCGGCGTTGGCGGCGTGCACCGAGTCGGCGATCACCACGGCCCAACCCGGTACCGTGCCGGAGGCGTCATCCAGAACCAGGGTTTGCTGATAACCGGGAATCGACTTGGCCTTGCTGTCGTCCACCGAGTTGATGCTGGTGCCGTAGCGGGTCGGTGGCACCAGCGGGCGACCGTACACCATGCCTTCAACCGTGGCATCCAGGCCGTAGAGCGCGGTACCGTCGGTTTTGTCCGGAATATCCAGTGCCTTGCTTTCCTCACCGATCAGGCGACGCTCTTGCGGCGGCTTGATCGGCATGGCCTTCAGCTCTTCTTCGCTGAAACTGCGATCAATGTTCCCATCGCGGACAATATCGGCATAACTGATGGCACGGTCACCGGCAATCACCTGACTGCCCCGAGCCTGGCATTGCCCGGCTGAAACGCCCATCAACTTGGCGCCTTCCTCAATCAAGGCAGTCCGGCCAGCCGCACCGGCGCGGCTGAGCTTGTCGAAGTTTTCCCACACCGACCAGCTGCCGCCGGTGACCATCAGGCCCCATTTCGGGTCGCTGTCGACATAGTGCAGTTCGACGTCGTTCCAGTCAGCTTCCAGTTCATCGGCAACAATGCGCGCCAGCGCTGTACCGACATGCTGGCCCATTTCCGCTTCCACGATGTTGACGATGACCCGGCCGTCCGGGCGCACCTGAAACCAGATGGTGGGCTCAAAGGCGCCCTCGGAAATGCTTTTGGCGGCACTGGCAACGGGAATGCCCGAGCTGGCAAAGGCCATGGTCAGACCGGCCCCGGCGGCACCGATCAGAAAGCCCCGGCGGCTCAGTCTGGGCGTGTCCGATGCCTGCTCGGTGGCTGAGTTGGCGAGGTATTTGGCGAACTTACGCATTGCTCATCTCCTCCTGGCCGGGCTCGTAGAACTGGGGCGAACCGGCGCTGCTGCTGTCGCTGGACCCAGTGGCCAGGTGAATCGCTTTGCGAATTCGGACATAAGCCATACAGCGGCACAAGTTGCCACTCATGACCTGATTGATCTGCTCGTCGGTGGGCTTGGGGAAGTCCTGAAGCAGGGTGGCGGCCTGCATGATCTGCCCGGACTGGCAATAACCGCACTGGGGTGCCTGGGCATCCACCCAGGCTTGTTGCAGCGGGTGCTCGCCGTCCTGGTCCAGGCCTTCGATGGTGGTGATCTGCTGGCCGGAAACACTGCCCATCGTGGTGATACAGGAACGAGTCGCGCGACCGTTCAGATGCACAGTACAGGCGCCACACATGCCAATGCCGCAGCCGAATTTGGTTCCGGTCAGGCCGGCGTGATCGCGAATTGCCCAGAGCAACGGGGTATCTTCGGGCACGTCGAGGCTCATGGCCTCGCCGTTGAGTTGGAACTGGATAGTCATTGGCTATCTCCTTGAAACATGTGTTGGCCCTCAGAGCTGACGAGCATCCTGAACGTGTTGCTCCAGATTCTTCCATGGGGGCTGACCTGAGCTTTGTCTCAGGTAACGGGCCAGCGCGATCAGGTCGGCATCACTCAGGCCGGGGCCAAAGCCGGGCATGGCAAGCCCGCGCAGGCCGGTGGGCTCATCAATACCGTGCAGGGTGATGCGCAGCAGATTGACCGGATCTGGTGCCGTCACCGCACTGTTAAGGCTCAGCTCCGGACGAGCCGCCTTGAGTGAGGGTGGCGCATTGTAGTGGCAGGAGGCGCAGGCGGCCGAAAAGATCTCTTCGCCAGTGCGGGTGGCGGGGTCGGCCATACCCTGGGCCTGGCTGACATGACCGGCAGCCACTTCGGCGGCCTTGGCGTTGTCCTCGGCACCGGTGAGGTCCTGGAAATACATCGCCAGCGCCCGGATATCGTCGTCCGGCGCCTCAATCAGGCCCTTGTGTACTACGCTCGCCATGGAGCCCGCAGCAATGCCGTGCCATTTGGAGCCGCCGGCGCGGAGGTACTGAAACAGCTCGTCTTCGGTCCAGGGTACGGGGGCCGCGTGGGTGGTGTTGAGTGCCGGTGCATACCAGTTATCCACAACCGCACCGTTGTAGGTTTCATCCGCGATTTCCGCGCCGAAGGCATTCCGGGGCGAATGGCAGGCGGTACAGTGGCCAAGGCCCTCGGCGATGTAGGCACCCCGGTTCCAGGCGTCACCCTTGCTGTCGTCGGCCTGAAAGCGGTCGCCATCGAAGAACAGGGTTTTCCAGCCGGCCTGCAGCATGCGCAGGTTGAACGGGAAATCGAGCTGGTTTTTCGGTCCCTGGTGGTCCACCGCTTCTCGACTCATAACGTAGGCGTACAGCGCCGACAGGTCTTCGTCGGTGACCTTGGTGAAGTGGGTGTACGGAAAAGCCGGATACAGGTGCGAGCCATCCCGGGAAACCCCCTCGCGCATGGCCCGGACAAAAGCTTCCTCGGACCAGGTGCCGATGCCCTGTTCCGGGTGCGGGCTGATGTTAGTGGAGTACAGGGTGCCGAAGGGGGTGGGGAAATCCACGCCGCCGGCCAGAGGTTTTGACGGATCGCTGGTATGGCAAGAAGCGCAGTTGCCGAGTCCCGCCAGCACCTTGCCCTTGGCGATCTGCTCCTGGCTGAAGGAGTCAGCGCTGGGTCGGTCTATTTCATCAATGGCGGGCTTCCAGATAATCAGGAAGGCGACGACGACGGCGATAACAATGAGGCCTGACAGTAATTTTTTTATCACGAGCGTGTCCCGTTTGTACGATGAATTTCCTTCCGTGTAACGCTAGTCGGCTTTGGTCAAACCGGCAAACCGCGGACCTTTAGCGGACCTCTAAATGGCACGCCAGTGCTGATCAGCCTGCTGGTGAGCCCGGCCGTCAGACTGCAGTTTTTGCAGGTGGGCCAGGGCAGATCTGGCCGCCAGCCCGTGCAGGGCTTCGGGAACATCGTCATAGGCTCTGGCAGTCAGTGCCTTCAGGGAGCGGGCCTCCTGGTCGGAGAGCGCCCGGAACACCTTGTGTTCCCGGGCCAGACGATGGGTGATCAGGTAGTCGATCACCGCTTCCGGATGCGCCATGAGAAAACCATGAGCCGGAGCGATGATACGAACGGATTCACCAAGCAGATCGTACAGCGATTCGAGATAGGCCTTCATATCGCCATCGGGTGGGTTAATCACCACGGTTGAACCCTGCATGATGTGGTCGCCGGAAAATAACATATCGGGGCCTGCCAACAAAAAGCACAGGTGATTGGAGGCGTGCCCTGGTGTCTTCAGGCATTTCAGGATGCCGGCTTCGGTCACGATCATATCGCCGTGTTCCGGCTCGTCATCGGGGGCAAAGGTCTGATCCTGGGCAGCGCCCTCGGGGGCCGAGATACCAAGTACGCGACAGCCAGTTTTCGCCTCCAGCGTTTTGGTTGCCGGTGAATGGTCCTGATGGGTGTGGGTGACAACCACCTGATCGATAATCCCGCCGGTGAGTTCCAGGATGCGCTCAATGTGGGCGTCGTTATTCGGGCCCGGATCCAGAACCGTAAAACGCTCGTGGCCGAGCAGATACGTGTTGGTGCCGGGCCCGGTCATCATGCCGGGGTTGGGCGCGGTCAGTCGCACCACTCCGGCAGCGATCTCCACCGGTTGCCCGGGAATGATCTCCGCCAGTGTGCTGCCTTCGCCCTCCGGATCAAGCTCGGCGGCCTCATCGTATGCTGGTGCCCCGGGCTCCAGTGTCACCGGTCTGCCTTTCTTCTGGGCCGGCCAGGGGTCGGTCGGGAAGGCCTCCGGCGGATTGGCGTCGGCATAGCGCATCAGCGCTTCGGTGGATTCGAACTCACTCAGCACCCGCAAGGTGCGAAGGGTTGGCAGCCCCAGCATCCGCTCGCCACTGCGATGGTCTCCAAGGGCCTGGGCCGGATTGATCCACAGATGATCAATGGTCTCGACGCCATCATGACTGGCCCGCTGGCCCGCCGGCGCAGTGGTTACAAAGAATCGGGTATCAAACCGCCGCGGTGGCCCCGGCGGGGTGGTCCAGTGACTGAGGTAAGCCAGCCGATCCAGCGGAATGGTCAGCCCGTGGCGATGGCACAAATCCGCCAAGCTCAGCTCGCCCTTGAACACCGCTTCGCGGTCCCCGTGCACGGCATGATCGCCACCAATGACCTGGCCATCGTTATCCACCGCCACCAGAATGCCGGCTTCTTCAAAACATTCCCGCACCGCGGCCAGCATATAGTCCGCGCCGCCCTCGTCCAGGCTCATGGTCTGGCTGATACTGGCATCGTCCGGTCCCTGTGCATGTTTACGCGCCTTCGTCTCCTGCTGGTCCACGGCGCCACCGGGAAACACGAAATAGCCCGGCAGGAACACCGCATCCCAGGTGCGCTGGAGCAGCAGTACTTCCACACCGTTGTCGGTGTCGCGGGTGAGAACCAGAGTGGCGGCAGGGCGAATATCCATAAACTTTCCGAGGTCAGGTTAAAGAGGATGCGCGCAGCAGGTTAGCGAGGGCATTGGATTGGGCTTGCCAAAACTGTGCGTAGCCATGGATGGCGAAGCTCAAGCGCCACAGGGATGTGCTTGAGCGGGTTTTGGCAAGCCCAATCCAATGTCCAATACGCCAGAGCGAGATGCGCATGGAATAACTAGCAAGATAGCGGAAACAACCGCCAGATGAACAGCGCCGAGCAAACGCGTATCATGCCCGCTTCCCAACGAACCTCCAGCCAGACAGGTACACCCCGTGGCCCGCATCAAACTCGCTTTCCCGGACGACGTCTTCTGCTTCGAGACCAACATGCCGGTTCGCATCACCGACATCAATGGCGCAAACCACCTGGGCAATGACGCGCTGATCTCCATGCTGTCCGAGGCCCGTGCCCAGTTTTTGGTGAGCTATGGCGTCCAGGAAGCCGACCAGAATGGCGTGGGTATCATCGTCACCGACCTGGCCACCATGTACCAGTCAGAATCCTTCTTCCCGGAGATGCTGCGGTTCGAGGTGGGCCTGATGGACTTCAACAAATACGGCGGGGATTTCGTGTTTCGGGTGACCAAGGCCGAAAGCGGCCAGCCGGTAGCGCTGGCCAAGTACGGATTTGTCTTCTTCAACTACCAGCGCAAAGCGGTAGAACCGATGCCCGAGAGCTTCCGCTCACGCTTTGGCTGATGCCGGCGCAGTGCGCAGCTTGGTCATGCCGGCCCGGTAGAACGCATAGGCCATGGCGCCGGCAAACAGATTGCCCACCAAGGCGCCACTCATCAGGCCGTAGATGCCGTTGAGCTGACTGCCCAGCCAGAGCAGCGGCAAGAAACACAGAAACAGGCGAAGGGTGGCGACCAGCAGGGCACGCATGGCCAGCCCCAGCGCGTTACACACCGACACCATCAGCATACACACCCCGAGCCCGCTGTAACTCAGAGGCACCCGAACAAGATAGCCGGCCAGAACCTCCTGCACGTTGGCGTCGCTGGTGAACACATCCGACACCAAACCGGACGCGGCTAGCCAGAGCAGGCCGATGGCCAATTGCCAGACCACCACAAACCGAACCCCGATTCTGACCAGTTTGCGGATCTGCTCAATGTCACCGGCACCCAGAAGGCGGCCAATCATCGGCGGCATCGACATGGTCAGTGCCAGCACCACCACAATTGAGAAAAACTCCAGGCGCGTGCCCAGGCCCCAGGCGGCGACCGCGGCGGAACCAAAGCCGGCCACCAGGGCCGTGGCCAGCATGGCGGAGGCCGCCGGCATCAGCTGACTGACCATGGCTGGCGCCATGATGTTGTTGAGTTGTTTCAGGGCCTGGCCAAGGGCGAGCTGGCCCAGATCAAATCGGGCCCAGTGCCGCTTCAGCAGCTTCGGATAAATGACCAGGCAACCAATACCGAAGGAGGTCACCGTTGCCCAGGCTGCGCCGGGCAGCCCCCAGCCGAACACGAAGATGTACAGCGGATCCAGGGCAATGTTGAGAAGACTGGTGGCGACCATCAAATAGCCCGGCAGCTTGGTGTCGCCGTGGGAGCGGCAGACACTGTAGCCGAAATAGAGCGCCGCACCAGTCCAGGCGGCAATCAGCCACGGTAGCCAATAGCTACGGATCATCGGCAGTAGCGATTCCTCAGCGCCGAGCCAGGTCATGATCTGGCTTTGCAGCAACCACAGGCCGATACAGAGCACAAACACCAGGCTGCCGCCGACGGTAATCACCAGCCCGCCAAGCCGATACGCTCGGAGCTCGTCACCGGCACCCAGGGTGCGGGAAATAATCGCCGTGGTGGCAATGCCCAGGCCCACCTGCAGGCCAATGATCAGTTGCTGCATGGGCAGGGTAAAACCCAGCGCCGCTAGCGGGTCGCGGCCCAGTTGGCCGATAAAGGCACTGTCGGCGAGCTGGAAGGTCATCAGCGAGAGCACGCCAAACAGCATGGGCCAGGTCATGGTGAAGAGCTGGCGGGGCAGGCTGGCGGACTCGGGTGGTTTATTCACAGGTTGAGGTAAGGGTCTTGGTTGAAATAGGAGGGGGAGTCTAACAGGTTTGCCTTCGGATTTCGGTGGCTGCCCGCGAAGCGAAGCTGACCACACAGACACGCCGTAAACCCATCCATGGGGGCTTGGCATTGCCATCCCTGGCAATGCACAGTCTGTGCGAACAGCTTCGCTCCGCAGGCGGGCGCACTTCGTGCTGTACGCCTGTTTCTATAAGCCTTTATAGCGCCTTCAGGGCAGCCTCGTAGTCTGGCTCGTCTTTGATTTCGTCGACCAATTGGCTGTGGATAACCTTGTCCTGCTCGTCCAGAACGACCACCGCGCGGGCACACAGACCGGCCAATGGGCCGTCCTGGATGGCGACGCCATAGTCCTGCTGGAAGCTGTAGTTACGGAAAGTGGACAGGGTGATGACGTCTTTCAGGCCTTCGGCGCCGCAGAAGCGGGCGGCCGCGAACGGTAAGTCTGCAGAGATGACCAGGACAACGGTGTTGTCGAGGTTGCTGGCCTTTTCATTGAACTTGCGGGTGGATGCCGCACAGACACCGGTATCGATGCTGGGAATGATGTTCAGGATTTTGCGCTTGCCGGCCCAGTGATCCAGCTTTACTTCTTCCAGACCGCTGTTGGTCAGAGTGAACGGTTGCGCGTTGTCACCGACTTTCGGGAAGCTGCCGCTCAGTTCGATGGGGTTGCCGTCGAGATTAACCTTGCTCATGGGGGTTCCTTGTTAACGGGTGTATGAGAATCAACTGATTCAATTTACTCTTTTTAGTTTAGTTTGGACTATCTTGCACCCGATACGAAAGCAATTACTGGGCTGAGGCGCTTTGGGGTTCGAAGCCCGGCGCCGGATGTCGCTGCACCAGCAGCAGGTAACTGGCGAGGGCGGCACAGGCGCAGGTGGCAATAATCACCGCCATGACCACCGAGGTACCATCGTGCAAGTGGCCTACCAAGATGCCGGCCACGGCGGCCACCGCCATTTGCCCGAATCCGAATAATGCCGATGCTGAGCCGGCCATGCGCGGGAAGTTGGCCAGCGCCCCGGCCATGGTCTGGGGCAACACCATACCGGTGCCGACCATGAACAGGGTCTGCGGCAGGATCACCGCCCAAACGTTGTACACGCCGCCGAGTGCCAGGGCCGCCATCAGACCACCACCAGCAACCGCAATAATCAGCCCCCGCACCAAGATCTGGTCCGGCAGTAGCTTGCTGCCCAGGCGGATGGCAGTCAGGTTACCGGTGACATAACCCACCACCATGCAGGCGAAGAACAGACCAAAGTGTTCCGGCGCCACGCCCAGGAAGTCGATCAATACGAACGAGGAACCAGACAGGAACGCGAACAGGCCTGAGAAGATCAGCGCGTTGGTCAGGGTGTAGCCAAGAAAGCTGATGTCGGTGCCAATGCTGCGATAGTTGCGCAGCAGGCTGCACAGCCGCAACGGCTGGCGGTATTCCGGGCGCATGGGTTCGGGAATACCGAAGGCCACCACCACTGCCATAACCAGGGCGTAAGCGCCCAGTGCCAGAAAGATTGCCGACCAGCCTAAACTGGCGACCAGTACACCGCCGATGGTGGGGGCGATGGCCGGCGCCAGAGCCATGATGCTAGCCAGAATGGCGAGGATCTTGGCGGCTTCGCGCGGTGTGTAGATATCCCGGATGGCGGCCCGGCCCAGTACCGGTCCCGCGGAGCCACCCAGAGCTTGAAGAACACGGCACAGAATCAGGGTTTCGATGTTGGTGGCCAGGGCGCAGCCAGCGCTGGCGATGGCGAACAGGATGAAGCCGCCAATCATGATCGGTTTGCGACCAAAGCGGTCGGCGAGCGGGCCGCAGATCAGCTGAGCGACGGCAAAGCCTGCCATGTAAAGACTCAGGGTCAGCTGAACCTGATCCGTGCCGGAGCCAAAATCGCGCCCGATCTGCGGCAGTGCCGGCAGATACATATCGGTCGCGAGCGGGCCGAGGGCTACGGCGGCCGCTAGCAAAATGGTTGTCCAGACACTGGTTAACGTGAGCATGCAAATCCTAAAGTTAGAGAAGGCGCGGCTGGGTAGAGCTTTCCGAAACTGTGCGGAGCCATGGATGGCGGAGCTCAAGCGCCACATGGACGTGCTTGAGCGGGTTTCGGAAAGCTCTACCCAGCCGCGCCGACGGACTGAGGATTGGGAGTCTAGGGGCGAGGGAGCGAAAAGATAACGGCCGCAGGCTTCATACGATATATGAACAATATCGATTGATTACGGATTGAGGCCGTTCATGGTAGCGGCGACGCTGTTCACCTGGTTTCGTAGCCAGCGGTGGGCCGGGTCGTTCTGGTTCCGGCGGTGCCACAGCATCAGCAGCGTAAAGGGTTTGAAATCAAAGGGTAGCGGAATCCAGGCGAAGTCCTGGAGCAGGTGCTTGCTCATCAGCTCCGGGGCGGTGGCCAGCATGTCGGTGCCGCGCAGGAACTCGGGCAGGCCGGAGAAGTTGGATACGGTCACCAGGGTGCGGCGGGTCAGGCCGCGGGCCGAGAGCGAGGTTTCCAGGCCAGGCTTTTCGCCCGAGGCAAACAGCAGGGCAATGTGGTCGGCCTTGAGATACTCAGGGAGATCCTTGGGTGCGGCCCGCTGCTTCGGGTCGTAGAACACCACCATGCGGTCAGCCATCAACCCGCGCTGCATGATGTCGGTGGCTTCCGGTGCGTGGGGTGAGATGATCAGGTCGCACACGTCTTTGCGCAGCATGTCGGCATTGGGAATGCCGGAGGGGATGACTTGCAGCCGGATGCCCGGAGCCTCCCGGCGCAGAGCGGCAACCAAGGGTGGTAGCAGCAGGTCGCGCTGGTAGTCGTTGGCGGCAATGGTAAAGGTGAACTCGGCGGTGGCCGGGGTAAACGGTGGACCGGAGGACAGCGAATGCAGGTCGTCCAGGATCTGGCGTATATGCGGCCCAGCCTGCAAGGCGTAGCGGGTGGGCGCAATGCCGCGCCCGGATTTGACGAACAGCGGGTCGCCCAGGGCCTGGCGCAGGCGGTCCAGGGTGTGGCTGACCGCAGACTGGCTGACGCCCAGTTTCACCGCAGCGCGGGAAACGCTGCCTTCGTCGAGGACGGCGACGAAGGTGCTGAGGGCTCGGATATCGAGATTGAATGTATCAACGGGGTTCATGAATGGCAGTTTACTCCAGTGTCATCCCGGTAATCCATGGGTTGGGGCAGGCGTACGGGTTATCTGGTAGGGTTGAATGATTGTTCAAATTCGGAGCTTTTTAGGGGGATTTCAAGATGACTATGCGACTGGCATTTGATGTATACGGCACCCTGGTCGATCCAATGGGTATGTCCGACTTGCTGCAACAGGATGCCGGCGACAGTGCCGGGGCGGTCGCTGCGCTGTGGCGGGAGAAGCAGTTGGAGTTCTCCTTTCGTAAGGGCCTGATGCGGGTGTATGAGGATTTTGGTGTCTGTACCCGGCAGGCGCTGCGATTTGCCATGGCCACCCACAAGTTGCCGTTATCGTCTGAGCGTGAGGACGAGTTGATGACGGCCTACCTGTCGCTGCCGGCGTTTGACGATTCCCTGCCGGCATTGAAAGCCCTGAAAGGCCAGTACCCGCTGTTTGCCTTTTCCAACGGCAGTTATCCGGCGCTGGAGAAGGTGTTGGGCTACAACGATTTGCTGGAGCAGTTTGAGGGACTGGTGTCGGTGGATGACCTGAAGAGTTTTAAACCCGACCCGGCGGTGTATGCCTATGCCCGCCGCAAGACCGGGGCCTGGGATGAGCCGCTGTGCCTGGTGTCCAGTAATGCCTGGGATGTGATTGGGGCTCGGGCGGCTGGGTTGTTGGCGGTTTGGGTTAAGCGGGATTCCGAGAAGGTGTTTGAGGATTGGGGGATTGAGCCTTCGGCGGTGATTGGTTCTTTGAGTGAGCTGCCGGACACCTTGGCCAATCTCTGACTTCGGAGGTGAGGTCACCAAGCGGATGTTTTCAAAACCCGCTCAAGCACATCCCTGTGGCGCTTGAGCTCCGCCATCCATGGCTCCGCACAGTTTTGAAAACATCCACTCGGCGCCCTCGCGAAGTGCCGTTATTGCCGTCCTTTCGCGCTGTTAGTTCGATCGTTCCGCCAACCACTCCGCCAATTCCAACCAGCTCGCCTTTGGCGCCTTGCTGCCCGCCAGAATACCCATGTGGCCACCGGGTACGACGCGGAAGGTGACGTCGACTGAGCGGATGTGCTGCTGGATCTTGGCCACCGCGTCGGGCATTGCCAGGGTGTCGGTTTCCCCGGCGATGGCAAAGACGCTGGCGGTGACGTTTTCCAGTCGGGCCACATCTTGGCCAATCTGTATTTTTCCCCGTGATGGCTGGTTAGTGATTAACAGGCGCACCACCGCGTCCTGCACGATTCCCCCCGGATAGGCCACCATCCGGTCCAGGAAGGCCGAGGTGGTGGCGTGGTCTGCCACGAATTCCCGGTCGCCGAGTTTTGCCAGTAATTCCCAGTAACCCTTGAAACTGCCGATTGGGTTGGTCAGTTTGAAGCCAATGGTGTTGGCCCAGCCAGGGCTGTGAAACCAGTCTGGCTTGAGATCGTGAAGTTTGAAGCCGGTTCGGCGCTGGACAAAATCCGACGCGCCGGATACTCCCTGGTATAACAGCCCCATGAGCCCGGAGGCGTGGCTGTCGATGGGCGAGCCCACTACGACGGCGTTGCGGACGTGCTGGTCTTTACTGAGTGCCGAGTAGAACAGGGTGAACATGCCGCCCAGGCTCCAGCCGTGCAGCGTCAGTTCCTGTTCGCCGCTGTGTTGGCGTACCCGGTTCAAAGATGCCGGCAGCAGTTCCGCCACGTAGGTGTGCAGGTTGTAGTGGCTGTGAGCCCGGGTCGGCACGCCCCAGTCAATCAGGTACACCTCAAAGCCCTTGGCCCGCAGGAAGCGCACCAGGCTGCGCTGGGGGAACAGGTCGTAGATCAGCATGTTCACCGCCAGCGGCGGGATGACGACGATGGGCGTGCGGTGGCTTTGCTGCTCCACCGGGATCACGGTGTCGTCCAGCTCGATGAAGGCTTCGGCCAGTGGAGGGTAGTAACGCAGGCTGACCAAACCGTCACTGTGCAGGGTTTCGAACGGCGTCTGTCCGGCTTGCACCAGGCTGGCGGCTCGGAATACCCGATCGAAGGCGTTGCCGGCATAGAGGGCGGTTTGCCGGGTCAGCCCCGCGGCTTTGGCGGTGGCGGCTTTGAGCAGGTTTGGCATGGGTGTTTCCATCACGTGTGGTATCAGTATCAGAGTGATCCGCAGTCTGGGTTCACGATAAGGCACCGGGCCAACTGCGGCTATGGCAGATCCGTCCAACCCCGCGGGCAAGGTGGTCACTTTCGGCCACTGCCCAAGTTGTCTGCTGGTTGTTATCATTGCCAGTCATTTTGACGACAATCACAACAGGAATTGCATGCTCAGTTTCCTACCTGCTCCCGTTATCGGCGTTATCAATTCCATCCTGCTAGGAATCAACACCCTGTTCTGGTGCATCCTGCTCTACATTCCGGCGGTGCTGAAGCTGGTGGTTCCGCACAAGGGCTTCCGGGTGCACTGCACCAAGTTGATTATTGCCATTGCCGAGGCGTGGGTCGCCTGTAATGGCGCCTGGATGAAGTTGACTCATGGCACCCGCTGGGACGTCAAAGGCGCCGAAGAGCTGGAAAGGGAAAGCTGGTACCTGGTGCTCAGTAATCACCAGAGCTGGGTCGATATCCTGGCCATGCAGCGGGTATTTAACCGCCGGGCGCCGTTCCTGAAGTTCTTCCTGAAGCAGCAATTGATCTGGGTGCCAGTGATTGGCTTGGCCTGGTGGGGTCTGGATTTCCCGTTCATGAAGCGCTACACCCGGGAATACCTGATCAAGCATCCGGAAAAGCGGGGTGAGGATCTGAAAGCTACCCGCATCGCTTGCGAGAAGTTCCAGCATACTCCGGTCAGTGTGATGAACTTCGTCGAGGGCACTCGTTTTACCCAGGCCAAGCACGACAAGCAGAAATCTCCGTACCAGCACCTGCTGGTGCCGAAAGCCGGTGGAGTCGCGTTCGTACTGGATGCCATGGGGGATTCGATCGAGACCCTGGTGGATGTGACCATCGCCTATCCGGATGGCGCGCCCACGTTCTGGGATTTCATCTGTGGACGGGTGAAGGATATCCGGATGGAGATCCACACGGTCGCCATTCCGAATCACCTCAAGGGCCGGGATTATTCAGCGGACGCGGAGCATCGCAGGAACGTGAAAGACTGGCTGGCGGAACAATGGCGCGCCAAAGACGAACGGCTTGAGCGCATGCTGGGTTGATGCGGCCGGGATGACGACTCAGCTCTGGTCGTCATCCTCCTCCACTTCGTCCGGGTGTTCGCGCTTGTAGCGCTCCCATTCTTCCCAGTCATGAGGCGTTCCCGCGTGGGGCCGGCGCAGGTGCTTGGCGTGCTCCATGGCGTTGTGGCGCAAGCTGTGGTCCCGCTCCTCTTCTTCCGTGTCGAAACCGTATTTTTTCAGGAATTCATCGGGCTTGATGGGCATAACGCACCTCGCTATAGCTCACTAAAACTGCAGCTCTTTCTAGTTACGATGCGCCTGCCCCAGTGGTTTATCAACCGTTGTTGGTGTCGTTACTGCCGCTCTGGATTTCCTCGGCCTCTACCAGTGTGAAATTGATCTGACGACGCTCGTCGTCGACATTGGCAAAGGTGACCTTTACCGGCTGTTCCAACTGGAAGATGCGGCCGTTCTTGTTGTGGATCAGGCGCAGGGTGACTGGATCAAAGCCGTACTTGCCTTCCAGGTCCTTGCAGCTGACGAAACCTTCCAGGCCGTTGGCGTCGAGCCGGACGAAGAATCCGGCCGGTACGGTACGGCTGATGGTTCCGGTCATGGGCGCATCGCCCAGGGTCCGGGCAAAGTCGCTCTTGAGCCAGGCTTCCAGGCTGTTGGCGGCCTGACGCGCGTTGATCTGGGCCTGCTGCAGGGCATCCAGCTGTTCGGAGGTCAGGGCCTTGAGCGGGTGGTCCCAGAGCGCAGACTTGATCAGCCGGTGCACGTAGAAGTCAGAGAACTTGCGCAGCGGTGAGGTGAAGGTGGTATAGGCGTTCAGTCCCATGCCCTGGTGTGGCGCGGGCTGGAAGCCCAGTTCGGCGCGGGCCAGCTGGCGGGAAATAATCGCCTTGACCGGAACCTCGGCCGTCAGTTGTTCGGTTTGGGTCATCAGCTGGCGGAATCCGGCGGCGCTGGTGGCGTCTACCTCGGCCAGCTCCGGGGCGTGGCTTTGCAAGAGCGTGCGGATGTTGTCGATGCGATCGTCCCGGAGCCCGGAATGCTGGATGAACAGGCCGGACGGCTGCTGACTCAGGAAATCCGCCGCGCACCGGTTGGCGGCCACCATGCACTCTTCAACCAGGCGATGGGCTTCATTCTGAACCGACGGTTCAATCAGGCGAATGCGCCGGTTCTCGTCCAGGCGCAAGCGGAATTCCGGCCGATCGCCGCTAAGCAGGGCGTGCTCGGCACGCCATTTGCGCAGGGCAGTGGCGGCCTGGTGTAGCTGGTCCAGACTGTTGGCGACGGCATCGGGCAACGCCTTGATGTCGTCGTCCTCGCGGCCCTCGATCAGGTTGGCCACTAGTTCATAGCTCAGCTTGCGCTGGGAACGGATCACCGCCTGATGGAAGCTGTAGTCACCCAGGCTGCCGTCGTTGTTGACCTGCAGGTCACACACCAGCGCCAGGCGATTCACTTCCGGCATCAGTGAGCACAACCGGGTACTCAGACCGTCTGGCAGCATTGGCAGCGGCTCGCCCGGGAAGTAAATGGCGGTGGCGCGATTAAAGGCTTCCTGTTCGGCGGCACTACCGGGCTCGATCACCGACGTCGGATCGGCGATGGCAATCGACAGGGTCCAACCGGTCGGGTTGGGTTCGGCCAGCAGGGCATCGTCCATGTCCTGGGTGCCCGGGCTGTCGATGGTGACGTAGGGTTGTCCGGTGCGGTCTTCCCGGTCGCTTTCGCGGGCCTGGATATCCTGTTCTCCCAGGCTGTCGACCTGAGCCTGTACCGGTTCCGGCCAGGCGTCCGCCAGATCGAAGGTGGCCAGGGTCAGCGCCCGTTCAATGCCAGGATCACCGGTCTTGCCGATCACCCTCAGGATCTTGGCCTGGCCCTTGCCATCCTTGATCGGATGTTTGTGGATCTCGCAGTAGATGTAGTCATCCGGTTTCGCATTCATGCGTTCTTTCGGCGGAATGAAAATCCAGCGATTGATGCCCGGGGTTTCCGGCACCACAAAGTGACCCTTGCCTTTAATCAGGTAGCGGCCAACGAAGGTGCTCAGGCGGGTTTCCAGAAGTTCGTCCACCGCGCCCTGGGTCTTGCCTTTCTCGACTTCCTGCTCGGTTACGTTGACGCGGTCGCCGGGCAGCACCTTCTGCATTTCTTCCGGGGGCAGAAAAACGTCCCGACCTTCATCCAGGGCAACGAACCCGAAGCGTCCATTGGTGGCTTTAACCGTGCCGGGGAAGACGATCTTGTTGTCGTGGATATCGGATTTCAGCTGGCGCAACTGGCTGATAGCGTCGGCATTGAGCATGAATGAACCTGGCTGTTAAAAAGAATGATGGGCGGAGTATAACGGTTATGGGTCCATGCGTCAGATAGCGGACTTCCCAAACTAGATCTCGGCCCAAAATCGCTGGAGATTGGCCAGGGACTTGGTGAGCAGATCAAATTCAGTGGTTTTGCCTTCGCGTTCAAACAGCTGGCGCCGCGCGGTGTCCAGATCGAACAGCACTTCACGCTGGGCCGGGTCGCGGATGGTGCTCTGAATCCAGCCGATGGCGACACGGCGCTGGCCCTCGCTGACCGGCTCAACCCGGTGCAGGGTGGAGGAGGGATAGACCACCGCCGAGCCTGCCGGCAGTTTGTATTGTTGTTCACCGGCCGTGGTGTCGGTTACCAGTTCGCCGCCCTCGTAGCTGTCCGGATCATCCAGGAACAGGGTAAAGGAAATGTCCGTGCGCAAGCGGCCGGGCCCCCGACCCATCACCGGGTCATCCACGTGGTTGCCGTAGGTCATGCCGTCGCGGTAACGGCTGAACATTGGTGGCGTCATCTTGGCGGGTCTGACTGCCATCTGGAACACCGGGTGTTCGGTCAGGGCTTTTTCCACCTCTGCTCGCAGGGCGCGGGCGGCGTCGTCGGCCATCTGCATCTGTTCGTTGTTCTTGACCAGGCGAGCATGCCAGCCGGCGGTCTTACGACCGTCATCGAAGCTGCCATTGTCGAGCGCGGCGCGAACGCGTTTGAGCTGATCAGCGTTCAGGATCTCGCCAATACACAGAATCATGGACGTACTCCAGTTAAGAATGCTAACAATTTGCAAATGAGACAAGGGATGATTCATCATGCATCACCATGAACGAGCCTTCAATAATACCGCCGTTGGCTAAGCGAAACGGCGGAGTTCAGACAGGAGCAAGTAAATGAAAAACCAGACTTTAAAACTGTGGACCGGGATCGGTATGGCCACGCTCATCGCGGGCTGTGGCACCTTGGGTGGTGAAGGCGGCGAAGGCGGCGAGCACCACGACGATCAGTTGCACGCTTCCGCCCACGGCGGCGAAGGCGGTGAAGGCGGTGAACACCATGGCGGTGAAGGCGGTGAAGGTGGCGAACACCATGGCGGTGAAGGTGGCGAACACCATGGTGGAGAAGGTGGAGAAGGTGGAGAAGGTGGTGAAGGTGGCGAAGGTGGAGAAGCCGGAGCTGCGTTTAGTTACTTTGCGGCCGGAGGCGAAGGTGGCGAAGGTGGTGAAGGTGGTGAAGGCGGAGAAGGCGGAGAAGGCGGCGAGGCCGGCAGCTCTGTTTCGTCAGTCACCTCCGACGGTGCCTATGTGGCCATGCTGCAGATGATGCAGGGACACCTGCTGGCGGCCCGCGAGCTGATTAAATCCGGCGACGTGGCCGAAGGCCGTCCGCATCTTACTCACCCCTTTGTTGAGGTTTACCCGATGGCCGAGCCGGGCCTGGAACATCGCGGCCAGAACGCGCTGGGTGGACACCTGAAAGTACTGGCGGAAAAATCCGGTGGTATCCAGGACTGGAGTGACATCAATCAGCAGTTCCAGGCGGCCTGGATTGCCATTGAAAAAGCGGTGTCTAACGCCGATGAGCAAGGCCTGAGTAGCGCGACCGTATCCAAGGTAGTCCTGTCACTGACCAAGCAGGCGGTGCTGGAGTATGACGAAGCACTGGATGAGGGTCAGTTCGTGGCCGTGCACGAATACCAGGACGGTCGCGGCTTTGTCCGTGCCGCCCGCGAATACCTGGACGGCCAGCAGGCGCTGTTGAAACGGGATAACAAAGAAGCGTGGCGTATGGCCAGCGAGGCTCTGGATGACCTGCAGAAAGCCTGGCCGACCGCCGTGCCGCCCGAGCAGCCGGTGGTGCCGGTGTCCAATCTCTATGCCGCGCAAGCGCGCCTGGAGCTTGCTCTGGCCCCCTACCTCTTCTGATCCGAGTTACAAGACCGGGGCCATTGTGGCCCCGGCTCTTTTACTGATATTCCAATCCTGTACTGCGCTTTCTAGGCTACTGTTTCCGGACTATTGATTGTGCTCGGAAAAGACCTTGGTCTGGCCCATCTCGTTGAACAGCAAAACCTTATAGTGATCCTTTCGGTCACCCATTTCCATGCCAGGTGAGCCTACCGGCATACCCGGCACGGTTAACCCCCGGGCCTGCGGTGCTTCGGCGATCAAGCGTCTGACATCATCCGCGGGTACGTGACCTTCGATTACGTAATCGCCAATAAACGCGGTATGACAGCTCGACAGTGACCGTGTAAGCCCTGCCTTTTGCTTGATCGGATTCAGGTCGTTGGTTTCGGTCACTTCCACGTCAAAGCCGTTACTCTCTAGGTGCTTGACCCAATCGGTGCAGCAGCCACAGGAGGGCGATTTGTAGACGTGAATACTCTGGGCAGCACCGGCGGCCAGCAGCGGCGTGCTGAATCCCAGTGCCGCTGTCAGGACAAGTCCAAGGGCTTGTGATTTCATGAGAATGTCCTTGTGCAATAGCGTGTTAGTGATGGTTGTGGTCGTGACTAGAGCTTTTCCCGGTTGAAGGAGAGAGCCAGAACCACCAGACAATTGCGGCCATGAGGACGATGCCACCAGCGTTGACTAGAAAGTTTTCCATCAGTTCCGAACCTCGTATGAATTCTGATCAAATTGCGCCGTTACCTGCTCTGGGTGCTGGCTCGTTTTGAACAACCGCAACCGGTTCGCGTTGGAAACCACGGTGACCGACGACAGGGACATGGCGGCCCCGGCCAGGATCGGGCTCATCAGGATGCCCCACATTGGGTACAGCAGGCCGGCGGCGACAGGAATACCCAGGCTGTTGTAAACAAAGGCACCGAACAGGTTCTGGTGGATGTTTTTCACGGTCGCCCGGGAAATTTCAATGGCATCGGGTACCCCGTGCAAGGAGCCGCGCATCAGGGTGATGCCCGCGCTTTCAATGGCGACGTCGGTGCCGGTACCAATGGCAAAGCCGACATCGGCGGCGGCCAGGGCAGGGGCGTCGTTGATACCGTCACCCACCATGGCCACAGTATAGCCTTTGCCACGCATGGCACTGACTACTTCGGCCTTATCCTCCGGGAGTACTTCCGCCCGGTAGTCGTCGATCCCGGCTTTGGCGGAGATGGCCTTGGCGGTGGCGTCGATATCTCCGGTCACCATCATCACTTTGATACCGGCGTCGTGCAGGCGTGCGATCGCGGCCGTGGAGTCGGCTTTGATGGCATCGGCGACACCAATAACCCCGATGACGTCGTCACCAAGGGCCACGAACAACGGTGTGCCCGCTTCCTCGGTTATGGCTCGGGCCACCTCATCCAGATCCGGGAACTCAACCCCTTCATTTTCCAGCCAGCGACGGTTACCCAGACGCAGGGTCTGACCGTCGACAGTGCCCCGGACGCCTTTGCCATTCAGGGCTTCGAAGTCACTGACTTTCTCGATGGCAACGCTCTGTTCGCTGGCCCGGGTGACAATCGCTTCCGCCAGCGGGTGCTCGGAATGTTGTTCCAGCCCGGCTGCCAGGCCCAGTAGCCGGCTATCATCGCCGCTCACCGAATACACCCGGGTTACGGTCGGGCGACCCTCGGTAATGGTGCCGGTCTTGTCCAGAATGACCAGATCGAGTTTGCCCGCGGTCTGCAGGGCATCGCCCTGACGAATCAGTGCACCGTACTCGGCGGCCTTGCCGACACCGACCATCACTGACATGGGCGTCGCAAGCCCCAGTGCACAGGGGCAGGCGATGATGAGTACGGTGGTAGCCGCTACCATCATATGCACCACCGCCGGCTCCGGCCCAACGTTGAACCACACCAGAGCGGCGACTACAGCAATCAGCATGACCGTGGGCACAAACACTGAGGAAATCCGGTCCGCCAGCCGGCCGATCGCCGGCTTGGAGCCCTGGGCCTTCTTTACCAGTTTGATGATCTGGGCCAGAGCGGTGTCACTGCCGACGCGGGTAGCTTCGTAGATGATGGCACCGTGGGTGTTCAGGGTGCCGGCGGAGACACCGTCACCCTCGCCTTTGCTAACCGGCATGGGCTCACCGGTGAGCATGCTCTCATCGATCCGGGTGGCCCCCTCGGAGATCACCCCGTCTACTGGCAACTTTTCACCCGGACGAACACGGATGAAGTCGCCCTTGATCACCTCCTCCACTGGAAGGTCCCGCTCTTCCCCGTTGCGCAACACCCGGGCCGTTTTTGCCCTCAGATCCAATAGCCGTCGCACCGCTTCGGAAGTCTTGCCTTTGGCGCGCAATTCCAGCGCCTGGCCCAGATTGATCAGGCCGATGATCATTGCCGAGGCCTCGAAATACACATGCCGCGCCATTTCTGGCAGTGCGTCCGGGACACTGGCAACCACAATGGAGTAGAGCCAGGCCGTGCCGGTGCCCAGAGCAATCAGGGTATCCATGTTGGCGTTATGGTGCAGGAACGCTTTCCAGGCACCGGTGTAGAAATGCCCGCCGGTGGTGGCCATGACCAGCAGGGTGAGCGCGCCGAGTCCAAGCCAGAGGCTCTGGTTGGCTTCGGTCACCATCATGGTGCCGAAGCCCATGCCCCAAACCATCAGGCCAACACCGAGCGTCAGACTCAGCGCCATCTTGATCAACAAGGTGCGGTAGAGCGTGCGATCTTCTTCCTGCCGGCGTTCGTCGGCTTCGTCTTCATTTTCGATGACCCGGGCGCCATAACCTGCGGTCTCCACGGCCCGTATCAGAGCCTGCGGGTCGGCTTTTCCCGAGGCGGTGGCGGTGTTATCGGCCAGGTTCATGTGTGCTCCGGTGACCCCCGGTACCGAATTCAGTGCCTTCTCAATGGTGCTTACGCAGGAGGCGCACGTGGCCCCGCTCACCGATAGGGCAACCTGATCATCGTTGTCAGTCGAAGGGGTAGCGCCGGCGCTGGAATCCTGGACCAGCGCAGTGTCGGCTGGCGGCGCTGATGCCTCCTGACCCGCACAGCAACTTGCCGGTTTTGGTTCGGCCGAGGATAACGGGTGCGCCGGGTACCCGGCCTCGGAGACCCGGAGCGCAGCCTCGTCACGGTCAATGTTATCCGGCAGCGCGACGGTCTGGTGCTCCAGATCCACCTCAATCAGGTTCTTATCGCCAGTGACCGGTTCCAGCGCCGCACGAATCCGGTTGGTGCAGCCCTGACAGGTGGCACCGGAAATGGACAATGCGGTTTGCAGTGTTTTTGTCTCAGCCACGGTTGCTTACTCCTTGTTTCCGTTCACGGCTGATGTGTTCACCGTGGGCGTGTCGTCCCAATGCTCAATCAGCCGGCAAATGGTGTGGCCGTCCGGCGTGCCGTCAGGCATGTCCTGCCAGGCTGTCAGGGCAGAGGTCATGCGCTTGCGCAGCGCCTGGAGTTCACTGATTTCCCGCTCAACTTCGGCCAGGCGCTGTTCAAAAACCTCGCGCACCATGGGGCAGGGCGAATGATGATCCTCGGCTTGATCCAGAATGGCCCGGATCTCCGGCAGCGAAAATCCAAGCTGCCTTGCTTTGCGTGCAAAACGCAGGCGCCGCAGGTCATCGGCGTCGAACTGCTGGTAGTTGTTGTCCGGATTCCGGCTTGGGTTTAACAGCCCTTCGCGGGTGTAGAACCGCACGGTATCCGGATTGACGGCAGCAGCGTTTGCTATGTCTTTGACTTTCATAGCTAAAACCCATCCAGAAGGTTGAGCAAGTGACTGGCTGTCTGCCCTTCCGAAACTGTGCGTAGCCATGGATGGCGGAGCTCAAGCGCCACAGGGATGTGCTTGAGCGGGTTTCGGAAGGGCAGACAGTCAGGCGCGGACAGTACCCAAGCGGGCACGTCATGCACGACAGTAAAGCGTATAGGAAACAATAAAACCTGTGAGCAACTCACAGGTCAATGGTTTTTTCGAAGGAGCTTACTGGCCTTTGGAACGCAGGAAGGTACCGCAGGTTTTACACTGGTCCGGCGCCATCAGCTTGGCTTGCCAACCGATCTTGTGGCCACAGGCAGGGCAGGTCAGCCGAAGTTGCAGCACGATGATGGGGGCAACGATCGCCGCAAGCAGCAGGCCGAGCGGGCCCCAGCTGGTGCCGCTGGACAGACCCAGCTGACTGCTGAACACCAGGATGATGATCAGGGCCAGAAAGGCGAGGATGAAATAATTGCGGTTCCAGCGCTCCCAGCGCCGGATATCACGATCCTGTTCTGGAGTCAGGTATTTCGACGTCATAACAACTTACCGGGGGAATGTGTCTCTAATGGTGGGGTTGGCGTGCCCTGATTACAATTCTGAAGTCACGGCAATACGCTTCAGCAGCGAGCCGTCGGCCATGGCGTGCTCAAGTTTTGCCGCAGGAATGGGCCGACTGATCAGATACCCTTGGGCAACATCGCAGTGATTGTTCTTCAGGAAAGTCAGCTGCGCCTCGGTTTCAACACCCTCGGCGACCACATCCATCCCCAGGTTATGGGCCAGATTGATCACTGCGCGAGTGATGACAGCGTCGTCATGACGATTGGTGACTTCATTGATGAACGACCGGTCAATCTTGAGCACGTCGACCGGGAAGTCCCGCAAATAACCGAGCGAAGAATAACCGACACCAAAATCATCAATCGCCAGATGCACGCCCAATTGTTGCAACCGGGACAGCTGATTGAGGTTGCGCTCTATGTTCTGGATGAACACCTCTTCCGTCAGTTCCACTTCCAGGCGGTCGGCAGGAACATTCTCGGACTCCAGGGCCTCGCGAATGTGGTTCACCAGCTCATCGTCGTCCAGTTCTCGCCCGGACAGGTTTACCGCAATCCGCAGGTGTTCGTAAGGCGTGCCTTGCCAGCGGGCGAGCTGGCGGCAGGCCGCCATCACCACCCAACGACCAATATCGGTAATGCGGCCGCTCTCCTCCGCCAAGGGAATAAAGTCGACCGGTGACAACAGGCCACGGCGTGGGTGCTGCCAGCGAATCAGCGCCTCAACACTGTTGATTTCACTCCGATCCAGATCCAGTTGTGGCTGGTAGAACAGAACAAATTCATCATTGCGAAGGGCCTGGCTCAAATCCTTGTCCAGTTCCAGGCGCATGACTTCCCGGTCCTGCATGCCCTCAGTGTAGAACTGATAGGTGTTGCGGCCCTGATCCTTGGCACGGTATAGGGCGATGTCCGCATTTCGCAACAGCGTATCGGCGTCGAGGCCACTGTGTGGATAGACTGCGATGCCCATGGTGGCGGTCACATTGAAGCCTTGCCCCTGGATTTCGTAGGGAGCCTCGAAGCATTGTTTGACCTGACCCAGCAGGTGAATGACATCATCGACGCTATCTACCTGCTGCTGACACAGCATGAATTCATCTCCGCCGGAATAGGCCACCAGAATGCGCTCGTTGCTTAAACCGTTAAGCCGCTCCGAGACCTTGATAAGAAGCTCATCACCGAACTGGTGGCCCAGGGAATCATTGAGCATCTGAAATCTGTCCAGGTCCAGCAAGACCAAGGCAACCTGACGCATTTGCCGGTCGGCAATGCTCAGAGTGTGTGCCAGATCCTCCATGAAAAATCGTCGGTTAGCGAGCCCGGTGAGGGTGTCCGTTGATTCCAGGCGGGCCACATCCAGTTGGATCGTCTTTCGCTGATCGATTTCCCGCTCTAACTCTCTCCGGGTTTTTAGCAATGCCTGATTGCGCTTCAGGATCACTTGAACCAGTAAGGTGGTCAGGCTGGTCAGCAGCCCGAGCAAGGACAAGGAACCGAACGTCATGGCTGGCCAGTCACTACGCTGACTCTGGACCCAATCTTTTGTCGGGCGCAGAGTGAACGACCAGTTCAGCGTGGGCAGGTTCACCGGCTCGGTATGGGAAAAAACTTCACTGGTATCATCTGATGGCTTCAACTGGTAGGTTGGCGCGCCGTCGCTGAGAAGTTCGATACTGAATGATTCAAGAACACGGCTGCTGAGCATCTGCTGGGTCAGAACTCGCATTCGAAAGACACCGGCCACGAATCCATTGTTGGCTTTTCCGGTGTCAACAGGTGCGTAAATAACCAAGCCCTGGCCGCCCTGTTTCAGGTTGATGACGCCGGAGATATCGAAGGTGCCGGAGGCTCTGGATGATTCGAGGGCTCGTCTGCGTTCCTCGGAGAACGCAACGTTGAATCCGATGACATCCTGGTTGCCTGCAATGGGCTCAAGCCAACGAATGATGAAATCGCGATCAATCCACTCAATGGCTTGATAAACGCCAAAGTCTTCGAGGTAATGGCGCGCATCCTCACGCCATGCTGCCTGCGAAGTCTCGGGCGAGGCCGCCAAACGTTGAGCCATACGCTGTATGGCTTGGGCGTGGATGATGAACTCGCGCTCAAGGCCATTGGCCATGGCGCGGGCCTCGTTCATCAGGTTAGCGTTGATCTGCCGATCGTCCTGTTGCTCAAGACCGTGGCGCAGAACGGCCGCCAGCGTAAGAAATAGCAGAAGTATCAGCACCGGAAAGAAGGGACTCAACAGACCTCGCGCGAGGATTCTGGTGGCTGATGCCGGTTTGCTCACACGATACTCCATCACTGAAACGTTCCGAACCCGGACATTGGCTCGGGGAACGATTATGGCAGAGCTGTGCAGTGTGTCACAGCCCGGAAAATATAGTGTGAACTGGTTCTCACTTTTTTGATGGTTTAATCAGGCCAATACAGGGGGCAGGCCCAGGCGGGGAATCTCTTGTTTGGGGCAGCGATCCATTACCGTGACCAGGCCGGCAGTTTCGGCCCGGGCAACGCCGGCTTCGTTGATCACGCCAATCTGCAGCCAGAGCACGGGAATCCTGAGGGCAATGGCCTGATCAATGATGGCATCGGTGCGCTCCGGAGCCAGGAACACATCCACCATGTCGACCGGCTCCGGCAGAGACGGCAGATCGGCCACCACAGTTTCGCCCAGCAACTGGCGCCCGGCGATCCGGGGATTTACCGGAAGCACCCGGTAACCCTGTTGCTGCAGAAAGACCATGACCTCGTGGGACGGGCGGTTGGTCTTCTCGCTGGCGCCGACCAGGCCAATGGTCCGGACGTTTTCCAGAATGGCCCGGAGCTGGGCCGGTGAGCTGTGTGGCATGGCTGTTTGCTACCCGCGTTGTTAGCGATGGGCCTCGAGACAGACCGAGACGGATTCGGCGTAACGCAGCGCGTGGGGCTTATCAATTTCGACCTGTGCCCACTGCACCGCCGCGTGCTCCATGACAATGCTTAGCACCTCGTGAGTCAAGCGCTCAAGCAGGGCGAACCGATTGCCGTCCACATGGTGAATGACCTGCTTGGTGATCGTTCGGTAATTCAGGGCCGCTGAGATTTCGTTCTCGTTGATGGCGTCAGTTGCATCGTAGGTCAGACAGACATTGATCAGTACATCCTGCTGGTTGTTGATCTCCTCTTCCTTGATGCCGATGTAGGCTCGGAGCAGCAGGTCTTTAATACGGACCCGGGCCTGATGGTTGCCGGTTACGTCTGTCATAGCGCCTCCGTTATCCGGTTGGGATCAGCGGTTGTTACCAATGAGATTCAGGAACTCGGTACGAGTAGCCTGGGATTTCCGGAACTGGCCCAGCATCATCGAGGTCTTCATGCGCGAGTTCTGCTTCTCTACGCCACGCATCATCATGCACATGTGCTGAGCCTCAATGACCACGGCGACGCCCTTGGCATTGGTGACTTCCTCGATAGCTTCCGCGATCTGTCGCGTCAGGTTTTCCTGAATCTGCAGCCGCCTGGCATACATGTCGACAATACGAGCAAACTTGGACAGTCCAAGCACCCGCCCTTGGGGTAAATAAGCGATGTGGCACTTGCCGATGAATGGCAGCATATGGTGTTCACACATGCTGTACAGCTCAATGTCCTGGACCATTACCATCTCATCCATGGCGGATTCGAACACGGCGTTGTTGACCAGGTCGGACAGGCTCTGCTGATAACCCTGGGTGAGAAACTGCATGGCCTTGGCGGCGCGCATGGGGGTGTCTTGCAGACCTTCGCGGTCGGTGTCTTCACCGAGCCCATTGATGATGGCGCTATAGTGACCTGCGAGGTCGTCAAGGAGTTTGGTCATAGTTAAGTCCGGTCTGCTGTGTCTTACGAGGGCCAAAGCTTAAGGTAATTTGTCTGTCATCTCTACGCTTTACGAGGCGAGTAAGGGAAAAGACCACTTTCAGTTCACTGCAATCAGAAACGGGACAGCGGCTATGGCAGCCAGCGCGTGTTTGTTTTACAGTTTGGGGCTGGAAAATCGCCGGGGATAAAGGATGGAACAGGTGATCGCCAACGACCGTAAGGCCGTGCCCAGGCACGAAGAGGGCACCCTGGAAGGGTGGCAGCAGGGAGGCAAGTGGTTCAAGTACGAAGGCCATGCCATTTTCAGCCGTATGGCCGGCCAGGGCGAGCCCTTGGTACTGATACACGGCTTCCCCACCGCCAGTTGGGACTGGAGCCGGATCTGGCCCATGCTGACTCAGCAATACAATGTACTGACGCTGGACATGCTCGGGTTTGGCTTCTCTGACAAGCCGATCAGCTACCCCTACAGCATTGAAGATCAGGCGGACCTTTTACAGGGCTGGATTGAGGGTTTGGGGCTCACATCGGTGCATCTGTTTGCCCACGACTATGGCTGCAGTGTGACGCAGGAACTGCTGGCCCGTGAGCAGGAGGGCGGGCTGCCGTTTTCCATTGCGAGTATCTGTTTCCTGAATGGAGCGCTTTTCCCGGAGGTCCACCAACCCCTGCTCATTCAGAAGCTCTTGCGCAGCCCGTTTGGCGGATTGATCAGCCGTGGCTTGACCCGCCGAACCTTTGAGCGCAATTTTCGCCGCTTGTTTGGTAGCCAAAATCCGCCTGATCAGGTCGATATGGAGGATTTCTGGCACCTGCTGACCTACAACAACGGCCGAGGCATTCTGCATCACCTGATTCAGTTCATGGAGGAGCGGCGCTGTCACCGCAATCGCTGGGTGGGGGCGCTGCAAAACGCCAGCCAGCCGATGCGCCTGATTTCCGGTACCGCGGATCCGGTTTCGGGCGCCGCCATGGCGCGGCGTTACCGCGAACTGATCGCCAATCCGGATGTTGTCAGCCTGAGGAGCATCGGGCACTACCCCCATTTTGAATGCCCATGGGATGTCTTTGGGGCCTATCGGGAATTCCGCAAGCGGGTCGGCTGAGGACTAATCTCGGTCAGGTCGCCGCCGCGTCCGGAGGGGGTTTGGTAACGGATCGGACCGGCCGCTGGGCGGTGACCACCTGGTTACGGCCATGAGCCTTGGCTTGGTAAAGCGCCTGATCCGCACGGTTCAGCCACACCGACCAGGTTTCACCGTGGCTTACCTCTGCCACGCTAGCGCTGGCGGTGAGCTTGATATTGTTCAGGAATGGACGCGCGCTGATGCTGGCCAGGAGTTGGTGGGCAAGGGTGTCGGCGTCCCGCTGACGGGTCTCGGGCAGTACGATCATGAATTCCTCACCGCCGATTCGGAACAGCTGGTCGATTTCCCTAAGCCGTTTGCGGAGTCGCGTTGCCATTTCTCTCAGCACCTGGTCACCGGCTTGGTGCCCCCACTCGTCATTGATGGCCTTGAAAAAATCCAGATCCAGTAATATCAGGCTCGACACCCGTTCGTAACGCTCCCGCATCTGGATTTGCGTATTCAGGACGTCGGCCAACTGGGATCGGTTCAGGCAGCCGGTAAGGGGATCGGTGGTGGCAAGCCAGATCAGCTCCTGCTGCAGCTTGCCGACCAGCCACGCAAAGACCATCGCGAAGACGCAGGTCAGGCCAAGGGACACGACAATCCGCCAGAACTCGGTCTCCGGCAGGTACAGGAAGGAAATAACGGCCATCACGGAGATGAACACGATGTTGCTGGCGATGGCTTCGCGCAGGGGCAGCAGGAAGAACAGAGCGGTGGCGGCCGGATAGGCCCAGTACAGGCCGGAGTGGCCGTTGAGCACGGTGGAGTAGCCGGCGGCAACCACGGCCAGGAACGGAAAAAGGCGCCCGTTCAGAAAGTAACTATTGCGAAACTTTAGAAAGGCGATCACCAGAAGCGCGTTCAAACAGAACAGAATCAGAAGGGCGGACAGCAGATAATGCTCCTGCTGCCACTGCACCAGGATCAGCGGAGCGATTGCAACAAATGCCCAGAAGTGAAGGTGGTACATCAGTTGCCGTCGGAAGCCCAGAACGGCAAGGGTAGGGTTGCGGGCGATTTGGTCACCTGGGGAAAACAGATTCACAGCTTACTCCCGCTGCCTAGGAAACACCGACGGCTGCCAGTGTAGAACGATTCAAATAGTAGCATGCGCTTTCTGACAAAGAAGCACTAACTGTCGCCATTTGCGACATTTTGTCGGCCTGTGCTTGGCTGTGTTTGCGTTGCTTCGTTAAACTTCGCGCCTTGACGAGAGGGACTGCCACATGACCGCAATTCATACCCGGCCGCCAGCACTGACGATCCGCGCCGGCCGGCGCGCTATGCAGCGGCTGAAAGACAAGCCACTGGGCCCGGAAGATGTCCATGTTATTCCCGGTGCCGCTGGAGGCCCCAAAGCCCTCGGGCTTAGTGGCCTGGACAAGGCCATTTTCGGCGACTGGTTGCCGGCGGTGCCGCAGGAGCGTTCGCTGATCGGCTCGTCCATTGGCAGCTGGCGCTTTGCTGCGGTGGCTTCCTCCGACGATCCCAAGGCTCAGCTCACCAAGCTGGCGGAGCTGTATACCTGCCAGCGCTTCGCCAAGGGTGTCAGTGCGGCGGAAGTCAGTCGCAAGAGTGTGTTGTTCCTGGAAACGCTGCTGTCTGGCTGTGAGGACTACATCCTCAACCACCCCTGGTACCGGTTGAATGTGGTGGTGGTGCGCAGTCTGGGCATGCTCGAACACGATACCCGGGGCCGGCTCAGTCTGGGTCTGATGAATGCCATCAGTGCCAACATGGTCAGTCGCCGACACCTGGGCCGATTCATGGAACGGGGCATTCTGCACGACGCCCGGCTCAAGGCACCGGTCTCCAAGCTGATTGATTTCCCCAGCCACGAAGTCGCCCTGACCCGTGACAACCTATTGCCGGCGTTATTGGCGTCCGCCTCCATTCCCATGGTGATGTCCGGGGTCCGGAATATTCCGGGTGCGCCCGAGGGCGTGTACCGGGACGGCGGGCTGCTGGACTATCACCTGGACTTGCCCTACGAGCAGCCCGGGGTGATTCTGTACCCGCACTTCACCGACAAGGTGGTGCCAGGCTGGTTTGACAAGACCCTGCCCTGGCGTCGCGGCGATGCCACCCGGCTGCAGGACGTGGTATTGGTGGCGCCGTCTAAGGAATACCTGGAGACCCTCCCGGACCGCAAGCTGCCGGACCGGAAGGATTTCGAGACTTACGTGAACAATGATCAGGGCCGGGAACGGGCCTGGCGCAAGGCGATTGCCGAAAGCGACCGCCTGGGTGATGAGTTCATGGAACTGACCGAAACCGGCAAGCTGACCGAGGTGCTGCGCCCGCTCTGAGCCTCAGGCCGAGACCGGGCGCCGTTCCGGCAGTCCGGTGGCGATCAGCGCGGCCAGGGCGATCAGCCCGGAAGACAGCCACAGGCACGCTTCGAGACCGTAAACCTGGTAGACCCAGCCCGACAGCACCGTACCCAGCAGGCGGCCGGCGGCGTTGGACATGTAATAGAAGCCAACGTCCAGAGACACACCGTCGCCGCGGGCATAGCTGACGATCAGGTAGCTGTGCAGGGACGAATTGATGGCGAACAGCACACCGAACAGCAGCAGCCCGCCAACCACCGCCACCTGCGGTGATACCCCGGTGATCAGCCCCAGGGCAATGGCCGCCGGAACCACCGCCAGTAGCGCGGCCCAGAGCACCGCCGGCAGGCGCCCGGCCTGATCGCCCGTTATGCGTGGTGCCACAGTCTGCACGATACCGTAGCCAATGACCCAGCAGGCCATGAAACCACCCACCTGCCAGAAATCCCAGCCGAACACCGTGTGCAGGTAAACCGGCAGGGCCACCACGAACCAGACGTCGCGGGCGCCGAACAGGAATAGCCGGGCACCGGAGAGCAGGTTGATCGGACGGCTCTTGGACAGGATGTCGGTGAACTTTGGCTTGGCCTTGCTCTTGCCAAGGTCCTGCTGCAACAGCACCAGGCTGGACAGCCAGATCAGCACCAGCACCGAGGCCATGGCAATGACCGCGCCCCGGAACCCGATCGTCATCAACAGCACGCCGCCCAGGAAGAAGCCCACGCCCTTGAGGGTGTTCTTGGAGCCGGTCAGCAGCGCCACCCAGCGATAGAGCTTGCCCTGTTCGGCATCCGAGACCAGCAGTTTGATACCACTCTTCGCCGACATCTTGTTCAGGTCCTTGGCAATGCCGGACAGTGCCTGGGCCGCCATGACCCAGGGTACTGTCAAGGCGGCGGCGGGCACGGCCAGCATCGCCAGCGCCACGATCTGCAGCAACAGGCCCACATTCATGGTGCGATTAAGGCCCATACGCGCGCCCAGGTAGCCGCCGAGCAGATTGGTGACCACCCCAAAGAACTCGTAGAAAACAAAGAGCAGGGCAATTTCCAGCGGCGAATAGCCGAGCTGGTGGAAATGCAGCACCACCAGCATCCTCAGGGCGCCGTCGGTCAGGGTAAAGGTCCAGTAATTGCCGGTAATGACCAGGTATTGTCGGATGGCGGCGGTCATGTCAGGCAGCGCCCACCTTGCGCATCAGTTCCGCGGTCCGGTTGGCATAGCCCCATTCGTTGTCGTACCAGGCGTAGAGTTTGACCTGGGTGTCGTTGACCACCATGGTCGACAGCGCGTCAATGATCGAGGAGCGGGGGTCGGTCCGGTAGTCGATGGACACCAGCGGCCGTTCCTCGTAGCCCAGAATCCCGTTCAGTTCGCCTTCGGCGGCTTCTTTCAGAAACTGGTTCACGGTGTCCCGGTCTGTTGGCGTGTCGACTTCAAACACGCAGTCGGTCAGGGAGGCATTGGTGAGGGGGACACGGACCGCATGCCCGTCCAGCCGGCCCTTCAGCTCCGGAAAGATCTCAATGATGGCCGTGGCAGAGCCGGTGGTGGTTGGAATCAGCGAGCTGCCGCAGGCCCGGGCCCGGCGCAGGTCCTTGTGTGGGGCGTCGATGATGGTCTGGGTGTTGGTCAGGCTATGGATGGTGGTGATGGAGCCGTGCTTGATGCCCAGTTTTTCGTGAATCACTTTGACCACCGGCGCCAGGCAGTTGGTGGTGCAGGACGCCGCGGTGACGATCCGGTCCGTGGCCGGATCGAACAGATGATCATTCACCCCCACGACCAGGTTCTTGGCACCGGCCTCTTTCACCGGAGCTGTGACCACCACCCGTTTGACGCCCTGATTCAGGTAATCCTGCAGCACGTCGACCTTCTTCATCACACCACTGGCTTCGATGACCACGTCACAACCGGACCAGTCGGTCTCCGCGATCGTGCGGTTGTGAGTCACCCGGATACGGCGTTCGTCGACCACTATATGAGTACCGTCGACGCCGGCATCACGGTTCCAGCGCCCGTGAATACTGTCGAAGGTGAGCAGGTGGGCCAGTGTGCCGGCATCCGCACCCGGGTCGTTGATGGCAACAAACTCAACCTCTGGCCAGTCCCAGGCGGCACGCAACGCCAGTCTGCCAATTCGGCCAAAGCCATTAATGCCTACTTTGATGGTGCTCATGTTCAGTGCCTCCTAATAGCGCTGGGCCAGGGTTTTAGTTTTTGGCTGTGGAAACCAGTGTCGGGTCCGGTTAGCGAGGATCACAGCCGCCAGAAACCCGGCACGGTGGGGGGGCGGGTTCTCTGATTGTTGGCGCCAGCGCTCATGTATATTACTAACTTCGTATATGCTTAAAAGTGCATATACGATAACCGGCAATGAGTGGCCAGGCAAGTGTCTTTGGGGAATTGTCTATACTGCCTCTACCTGAGGGCAAGATTGTTACCGGAGGTGGTATGAGTGATGACAGAGCGCTGGTTGCCAGCAAGACACCCTATTCCGTGCTGGTCGAGGCGGGAAAGAACTACCTGTGGTGCGCCTGTGGCCGCAGCCAGAACCAGCCGTTTTGCGATGGCTCCCACAAGGGCACCGGATTCACCCCGGTAAAATTCACCGCGGAAAAAAAGGAGTGGGTCTGGTTCTGTGGTTGCAAGCAGACGGGTTCAGCGCCTTTGTGCGATGGCACCCACAAAACCCTGACTTAAAGGTTCAGGGCTAAGGGTGGGGCACGGCGCTGAGGCGAAAGCCGCTCAGGCCATGCACGGGGTCGGTCAGTGCCAGGATCCTGAGCGTGACCTCGACAATGCTTTCGCCGTCGCCGTGATGCAGCGGCACGTCAATGCGTTCAATGGAATGGTCGGCGCGGGCAGCGTTCAGCGCCCGCCGGAAATTCTCACGGCAGTTCGCCGCTATCAGTTTTTCAAAGGGTTGGCCGCCGAGATCGGACGGTGCCCGTTCCAGCAATTCAGCGAGTTGCGGGGAAATAAAGCCAATGTGGCCGGTTTCGTCGAGTTCACCAATGATCGCTCCGGACAGGGCCACCAGATCTCGGCTGCGTTGCTCACTGTCATCAAGGGCCTGGCGCAGAATGGTTTTCTCGACCTGCAGATTGGTGACTTGCTGGTCGAAGCCCGCTTCCCGAAGCTCCATTCCCCAGATCTGTTTCTCCTTGGCGTGTAACCGGCGGCACTGAACCAGCGCCAGCGCGGTTGCCACGAGGGTCAGGCAGCCGCCAGCCAGCCAGACGTTTCTGAGTGCAGTGTCGGAGGCCTGCTCCAGCAGTGCCCGCGCCGGCACCGTGGTCAGCATCCAGCTGAAATTCTCCGAGCTGACCTCGGTCCTCAGGGCCAGGGTAGGGTCGATGGGGCCCTGGGTCCGAATCTGGAACAGCGGGCGCTTGGTGTGCCTGGCCAGGGTATCAACCCGAACACCGAGGCTGGGTGGTAACGCATCATTGAATACGGCTTGTAGCCAGTCCTGGGCAGCAGGCTGCGCCGAGGCCTCGTCGCTTACCTGACTAGGTGCCCTCGCCAGCAACAGATGAACCAGGGCCTGATGTTCGGCTTGGTAACGGGCCTCCGCCAATTGGCGGGCCCGGTTTGATTCCTGATGGGCGGTGAACGCTGTCGACGCCACACCGACGATCAGAATAACCAGCGGCACCCAGAGGCCCGGCCAACGGCGGGCCCGACCGGTTGGGTAAGTCGATGTGATGTCCATGCGCTTCTTCCCGAGTTATGGCTGTCGAGTGCCACACTCCTTCAGTGATGTTCCTTCACTTTAGACCAGTCAGTGTTGGCTGGGAAATTCTCAGATCCGGGCTTTGCCAGCGGTGCCATAGACCAGCACAAAGGTCAGGAACGCCGTCACCACTGCGGAAGGACCGGCCGGCGTATCAAGGTACCAGGACAGGCTCAAGCCGCCTGTCACCGCGATAAAACCAAATACCATTGCCAGCCCAACCATGTGCTCCGGGTCGTGGGCAAGGCGTCGGGCGGTGGCGGCCGGAATGATCAGCAGGGCGGTAATCAGCAACACGCCAACGATTTTCATCGCCACCGCAATGACCACGGAAAACATCAGCACCAGGACCAGTCGCAGACGCTCGACCGGCAGGCCTTCCACCCGGGCCAGCTCGGGGTGAATAGTGCTCATCAGCAGGCCATGCCAGAGAGTGCCTAGCAATGTCAGAATGACGGCGGCACCACCATAGATCCAGAACAGGTCGGCCCGGCTCATGGCCAGCAGGTCGCCGAACAGCAGGCCGGTGAGATCCACTCGCACGTCGGGCATGAAGCTGAGTGTGACCAGACCAATGGCCAGGGCACTGTGGGAAAGAATTCCCAGAAGGGTGTCGGTGGCCAGGGCACGGGTACGGGAAAACAGCACCAGGGCGATGGCAAGGACCATGCAGGTCAGTACCACGCCGACATGCAGCGGTACACTGATCAGGAAGCTCAGGGCAATCCCAAGCAATGCCGAGTGTGCCAGGGTATCGCCGAAGTAGGCCATACGGCGCCAGACCACGAAGCAGCCCAGGGGGCCGGCAACCATGGCGACGCCCAGGCCGCCGATCAGCGCCCGCCAGAAAAAATCGTTCAGCACGGCATCAATGATGGGCATGGCCGGAGCACTCCTGATGGTCGGTAACGGACGAACCCGCATCACTTTCCACCACATCGCCGTGGAGATCGTGGTTGTGGTTGTGGTGGTGATGGTAGACAGCGAGGGATTCCGCCACCCGGGGGCCGAAGGTTTCGATGAAGGCCGGATCGTGGGAAATATCCGCGGGGTGGCCGCTGCAACAGATGTGCTGGTTCAGGCAGATGACCCTGTCGGTGGCGGCCATGACCAGGTGCAGGTCGTGGGAGATCATAATGATGCCGCAGTTGAGCTCATCACGAAGCTGGCGGATCAGCTCATACAGTGCAGCCTGGCCATTGATGTCGACGCCCTGGGCCGGTTCATCCAGTACCAGTAGATCAGGCTGACGGACCAGGGCCCGGGCCAGCAACAGGCGCTGCTTCTCGCCACCGGACAGGTGATGCACGGAGACATCCAGCAGGTGGCCGACGCCGGTTTTCTGCAACGCCGCCTGGCATTCCGCGAGTCCTCGTCCGGTCAGCATCATGAAGCGTTTGACGCTCAGCGGCAGGGTCGATTCCAGGGCAAGATGCTGGGGCACGTAGCCGATCACCAGCTTGCGCGACAGGGTGACCTCACCGCTGGAGGCTTTCTGCAGGCCCAGGATGGCCCGTATCAAGGTGGTTTTTCCGGCGCCGTTGGGACCAATGATGGTGATGATGTCGCCCCGGTGCACGGTCAAATTGACGCGATCGACCACCAGCCGGTCGTCAAATTCCACCGTGACCTGGTTCAGGGTTGCCAGTAATTCACTCATTGCCCGGCGCTCCCGTTTCGTTATGGTCGTCCTGCTCGCTCTGGCAGCGGGGACAGAGGCCGGAGATCTCCAGGGTGACGTCATCCAGCGCGAAAGACTCGGCCTCAGCGGCGGCCTTGATGGCTCCGGAGACGGATGGCGCGGTGAGTTCCAGGACATTGCCACAGCACCGGCAGATCAGAAACATACCGGTGTGGTGTTCACCGGCGTGGGTACAGCCAATAAAGGCATTGAGTGAGGCAATGCGATGCACCAGGCCATTCTGCTGCAGAAAGTCCAGCGCCCGGTAAACCGTCGGAGGCGCTGCGTTGTGGCCGTCATCGGAGAGCTGGGCCAGGACATCGTAGGCTCCCAGTGGCTTGTGGGATTGCCAGATCAGCTCCAGGACCCGCTCCCGGGTGGGTGTCAGGCGGGCGTTACGAACCTGGCAGATGGTGCGGGCGTCAGTAAGCGCCTGGGTGACACAGGTATCGTGATTGTGCGGGCGATAGGGCAGTGCGCGGGCAGACATAGCGGGAATCCGGAAAAGTTTGAAACATTATAACATTTCCGAAAATCCCCGCCATGGCACAGCAGGCTCAGGGGCGAGATTCGTTGGCCAGGCCTTCGAGGTATTCCAGGTTGGGGATCCAGGCGTTGTCGCCGTCGACCTCGACCTGCATCAGATCGGCCGGTCCGGCTTCGCCGTCCAGTTGTTTGATCTGGCTTTCAGTGAGGCGGGCCTGGCTGGGAATGCCCTGGGTGACCAGGGCAATGAACGGAAGCCGCTGGTGGTGTTCGCCGATGGTGTTCAGCACCACGATGCGTCCCCGATTGGCGCCGGGAACACTGAGGCTGCCGCCATTGGCGGCGTCGTAGGAAATCACCGGCAGTTGCAAACCGCGCCAGTCCAGAAAGCCTACCAGCCATTCCGGCGTGTCGGTCCCTGCTGAGGAACTGGCGTAATCCACCACCTCGGCAATGGAGACGTTCGGAAGTAACAGTTGCCGCTCGCCCATGGGGATCATAACGCAGGAGAGTGTCTGGCTGTTGTCATTCATTGCTTGTGTCCTCAGGCGGAGTCCCGTTTGTGCCGGCCTTTGAGCAGGCACGATTCTTCAATGGTTTTGACCAGCTCCCGGGCCAGTTCTTCCGGTGTGCCACTGAGGGTGGAGCACCCGGTGGCGGCAACCGAATCCGGCATTGAGCTGTTACCGCAGCTGGTGTGTTCCTGCACCCAGATTCGGCTGCCGTAGGCTCTCAGCATGGGCGCAGCGATGGCGCCATCGTTGCCCATGCCGGAGAACAGGATAGCATGGCAGCGTGCACCGTAATGGTCGGCGACGTTCAGCAGAACCTGATCGATGGAGGGCCCATAAGGGCCGGGCCAAGGACTGCTTAATTCGGTCAGCGCCCCGGCCGCGTCCACTCGCCACTCGTGGTCCACTGGCATCAGCACCACGTCGCCATTCTGAACGCGGTAGCCCTCCTCTGCCCGCTTCAGGGCGTAATGAGAGTGGCGGCCAAGAACCCGGGTCAGTACTTCGGTGAAGTTGTTGTCGATGTGCTGGGCATAAATAAAGCCAACGGGCAGGCCTGGTGGCAGGTGATCAAGAAACGACTTGATCGCCGAAGGACCACCCAGCGAGGCACCAAGAATCCAGACTTCCTCGGCAACCGAGTCGGGGGCGGCGGGTGTTATCCAGTGCGGCAGGGTCGGCGGCGTGGCTGTTGCCGGTACCTGGACATCCAGCTGCTTGATGCTGGCTTCGGAATCCAGCTCTTCAAGATCGCCGAGCTGATCTTCCAGCTTGCTCAGCAACCGGCGTTCCCACCGGAAGTAATCGGTGCCGCCGGGCTTGGGGGCCGGATCCAGGCCAAACAGCACCGGTGCTTCGGTGTTTTCCAGCAGGTGATCGAACAGCGCCGGGTGATCGGCCTCGTCTTCCAGTGTGACCAGCCAGAGACCGGCCGCCGGAAATTCGGGATAACCTAGCAGGCGCTCCGGATCCCCGGAGAAGCAGACATCGAGACCTACCTTGGCCGTCGCTGCCTGCAGCCGATGTCGCTGCAGCACAATATCCGAGATAATCCCGACTCTGGGCCGGCCACACTGGCCGGCCATCACTGGTTACCGGTCAGCCGTTTGATGGTCTCTAGCAGCTCGATTTCCTGGAACGGCTTGCCCAGGTATTCGTTGACACCGATGGCCATAGCCCGCTCCCGGTGTTTTTCACCGGTCCGAGAGGTGATCATGCAGATCGGTGTCTCCCGCAGGTTGTCATCGTGGCGGACAAAGCTGGCTACCTCGAAACCATCCATGCGCGGCATCTCGATATCCAAGAGGATCACATCGGGCTTGTGGTCCTGCAATTGGGCCACCGCATCCAGACCGTCTTTGGCCAGTACCACTTCCATGCCGTTACGTTCGAGCAGGCGGGATGTGACCTTACGTACCGTGACCGAGTCGTCCACCACCATAACGGTAGTGACTTGCTCCTCGTAGCGCGCGGCTTCGCGCGCTTTCTCAAGGCTGGCCAGGCGTTGACGCTCGGACAGGATGTCAGAACGGATCATCGCCGGTAGGTCGAGAATCACCACCACGTTGCCGTCACCAAGAATGGTCGCGCCGGATACGCCCCTCACCGAACTGAACTGAGGGCCGAGGGACTTAACGACAATCTCCCGGCTACCCATCAGGTTATCTACCTGCAGGGCCATCGGCTGTTCTGCGCCGCGTACCAGAATCACCGGCAACGGCAGGGCCTGACCCTGGAGTTTCGGCTGGTGATCACTGTTCAGCAGGTTGCCCAGGTACTGCAGCCGGTATTCCTGACCGGCGTACTCGTACATCGGCGCGTCCGGCTTGTAGTATTCCTCCAGCTCGTAGGTGCTGACCCGCACGATACCCTCGATGGTGTTGAGAGGAATGGCGTAGAAGTCTTCACCAGTCGATACCATCAGGGCGCGGTTGACCGACACGGTGAACGGCAGGCGCACGGTAAAGGTGGTGCCTCGGCCGAGCGCGGAATCGATGTCCAGGCTGCCACCCAGCTGTTTGATTTCGCTGGCAACAACGTCCATGCCGACGCCACGACCTGAGATCTGGGTTACCTGCTGGGCGGTGGAGAAGCCGGGTTGCAGGATGAACTGCAGGATTTCCCTTTCGGTCAGGTCTTCGTCTGGGCGCATCATGTTCTGGCGAATGGCCTTGTCACGGATGACGTCGGACGGAATACCCTTACCATCGTCCATCATGCGCAGCACCACGTCGCCGCCTTCGCGGGTCAGTGACAACACCACTTCGCCGGTTTCCGGCTTTCCGCTGACCTTACGATCCGCCGGCGCTTCGATGCCGTGGTCGAGGGCATTCCGGAGCATGTGCTCCAGCGGAGCAATCATCCGTTCAAGGATGTTGCGGTCCATCTCGCCTTCGGCGTTACGAACATCGAAGTCCACCTTCTTGCCAAGCTCACCGCTAATCTGGCGAACGATACGGCGCAGACGGGGCACCATAGAGGCAAAAGGAATCATTCGGGTCTTCATCAGACCTTCCTGCAATTCCGTATTGATGCGCGACTGCTGCACCAACAGGGTTTCGGTATCCCGGACCCGGTCAGAGAGGGTCTCACGGAGATCAGCAAGGTCCGATGAGGATTCGGTCAGGGCTCGTGACAGCTGCTGGATGGAGGAATAGCGGTCCATCTCCAGCGGGTCGAAATCGTCGCCGTAGTCCGGACCGTGTTCTTTCTCGGCACTGAACAGGATCTGTGCCTCGGTCTCGATTTCCATGCGGCGCAGCTGCTCGCGCAGACGCTCGATCGTGGCCGCCATTTCATCCAGCGTGTGGCCGAAGTCACTGGTCTGGGTTTCCAAGCGGCCACGGGTAATACTGGTTTCACCCGCCAGGTTGACCAGCTCGTCCAGAAGAGGCGCCGAAACCCGGATTGTTTCCTGGGCTGCGCGCTGACTATCGGCTGCCCTTTTGCGGGCTTTTGCCCGTGGCTTCGCCTGTGGTTTGGCGGGCTTGGGCAGGTTCGAATCCGATACCTTGGCTTCCTCTGCCTTCGCCACCGGTTGCGAGGTCGCAGGCAATGTCTGGGGCGATTCCGGGATTGGCTCGGGTTCCGGTGCCGTGTCACCGGATTCGAAGCTTTTCCGGATGCCAGCCACCATGGCGATGATGGCGTCGTGATCTTGGGTAATGCTCTGCCACTGGCTTTCGTCCGGCGGATTGCCACCCAGATCAATCAGCCGGGTCTCCAGGCCATGGGCCTTATCCCCCAACTGGGCCATTTGTGACAAGCGGGCACCACCTTTCAACGTGTGCAGCGCGCGCTGAGCTTCCTGATTGAAGGTATGGTTGGACGGCTCTTTGTGCCAGTCGTCCAGCAGCTGTTCGAGCTGGTCCATGATTTCGCCGGCTTCTTCCAGGAAGATTTCAAGAACTTCCGGATCCACCTGCTGAGCGGCCGCAGCCGGCTCCGGCTGTGCTGATCCTGTTTCGGCTGCAGCCACATCGTGGGCGCTTTGCAGGGCTTCGATCAGTACGCTGTCGGCTTCGGGCTGCTTGCCATCCTCCAGGGTGGTGAGCATGGTTTTTAGCGAATCCAGAGCGCGACCGCTCAATGCCAGCAGGGCCTGCTGGTTATTGGAACCGGCAATCAGCGGATCCAGTGCGTCGGCCCAGGCCTCGGCCAGGTCAGCGATCGGATCGACGTCTGAAAGCCGGGCACCACCTTTCAGGGTATGCAGTTCCTGCTGCAGCTGAGTTACACCGGATAGCTCATCCGGCTCGTCGCGCCACTGGGCAAGACACTCGCCGATGGCGCTGTGGATCTCCAGGCCTTCGTCCAGGAAGATGCCAATCAGGTCGTCGTCATTGGCGTTGGCCAGAGGTTCAGTAATGCCGGTCAGTTCTTCCGCTTCGGCCTCTGGCTCGGGTTCCGTCGGGGTCTGCTCGGCTTCGATTTCGTGCTCATCGGTGTCGTACTCGGACACCTCGGACTCAGGCTCCGCGGGTGCTGGCTCTATGGCCAGCGGCTCGCCACGCAGGATGGCCTGAACCTTGGCCACCAGCTCATCCGCTGGCGGGCAGGGCTTCTGGGTGGCAACTTGCTCAACCATCTGCGCCAGCCGGTCGTGGCAGGCAAACAGCAGGTCATTCATGTCGTCGCTGGCATCCAGCTGGCCTTCGGCCACTTTTTCGAACAGGTCTTCGAGAACGTGGGTCAGGTCGCCAATAGCCTCGACGCCAGCCATGCGTGCACCGCCCTTCAGCGTATGCACATCGCGCTGCAGTTCTGCGGCTACGGTTCGGTTGGACGGGTCTTCGCTCCAGGTGTGCAGCGCACTGCCGGTGGAGTTGATCAGGTCGTAGGCTTCTTCCAGGAAGATGCCCACCAATTCTGGGTCCAGGTGGGAGAGATCGGTAACGCCGTCTTCGGACGCGAGGTCCTCGTTTGGTGCCGGTTCCTCTTCAAGGTCCGGGACCGGCAGCGCCTCGTCTTCCGCTGGCGTGTCGGCCGCTACGTTGACGTCGGTAACCGGACGGGAGCCGTCCGCATTGTCCATGTAGGCCTGGATTTCACCAATCAGATCCGGTGCCGGACGTGGTGTTTCTGACGTTTCCAACGCCTCGACCATACCGGCGAGACGATCGTGTGCTCGGAACAACAGGTCAGACAAGTCGTCATTGACCGACAGCCGCTGGTCGGTCAGGCCTTCAAACAGGGTTTCCAGTTCGTGGGACAAATCGCCGATGGATGGGATGTCCGCCAGGCGTGCGCCGCCCTTCAGGGTATGCAAGTCCCGCTGCAGGAGTCGCAGCAGGTCGAGGTTGTGGGTGCTTTCGCTCCAGTTTTGTAGCGCGTCCGCCGTGCTGTCGATGAGGTCGCGGGCCTCTTCGAGGAAAATCTCCGCAAGCTCCTGATCCATTTCGTCGTCGGATTCATTGGCGCCTGTCGTTGCGGGCGTTTCGCTGGCTTCCTGAGGCTCATCAGTTTCACGGGCTGCCGGCTCGATCTCTTCCAGGTCCAGGCCAAGATCGATGGCTTCAAGGTCTTCGGTAAATTCCTGGTTGATGGCTTCGGCCTGTTCACTGGCCTGATCGGTGTCGGCCTGCTCAGGCGCCAGGGTTTCCAGGCGGGCCAGGATGCTGTCACTGGATTCGGTCGAAAGTCCCGCCGCGACCTGGTCCATGGTGTTGATCAGCTGTTCATGGGCATCGCGCACGGTCTCAATGAAGGCTTCATCGGGTATGTACTGCTCGGAGGCTGCAGCCTTGTCATAGGCTTCTTTGAGTGCGCCGGATAGTGAGGATACGTCGTGCAGGCCGGCGTCAGCGGCACCCTCAGTCAGTTGTTCCAGTTCCGTCCGTAGGGTGTTGAGCGATTCAGTTTGCTGGGGGTTGCTGGCCCACTGATCGAGAATCTGGTCGGCATCCAGGACGATGTCCAGACCCTCGTTGAGGAACAACTGCACCAGTTGCGACGGCGTCTCTTGTGCTGGCACTTCGCTACTGATATCACGGGGGCGGTGCAAGGTCTCCTGGGACAGCCGATCCAGTTTCGCCAGGAACGCGTCGGTGCCCGGCAGTGGCGTCTGGGGATTGATACGGATTTGTGCCAGCCCTTCAGTCAGGAAACCGCAGGCATCGGCGATGCAGGACACCACTTCGCGATCAGCGCGTTTGTTCTGAGCCCTGGATTCCTTGACGAAGCGCTCTAGCGGCGTGATCACTGCCGCAATGGGTGCGATGCCTGCCGTATGGGCGCTGCCTTTCAGAGTGTGCAGGGCCCGGGAGAGGTCGTCGGTGTAGGAAACTGAAATCTTATCACCGGCAGCTGCGAGGTAATCCTTGAGCGTCTGAAGGTGGCTCTCGGTTTCGCTCTCGAAGATATCGAGCAGCACCGGATCGACCTCGGCGTCATTGAGACCGGCTTCAGCGGTGTCAGGAATGTCAACCGATTCAGCCTCACTCTCGGAGGTGGGCATGCTGCTGGCATCGGGGATTTCGCCGTTGGCCAAGGCATTGGCGCGGGCCTGGAGCACGCTGGTGTCGCTGCTTGGCGTCTGGCGTTTCTCGAAATCTTCGACCAGTGCCGGCAAGGCCGCAGTCACTTCTTCCAAAAGGCTAGCGACGTCATCGTTCATGAATATGCTGCCGTCGATCACGCGATTCAGCATGTTCTCTACCGACCAGGCCAGCTCACCCACCACCGCCGCACCGACCATGCGGCCGCTGCCTTTGAGGGTGTGGAACGCCCGGCGAACTTCCGACAGCGCAGTGCGGTCATCGCGCTGGCGCAACAGCATTGGCAGGTATTCTCGAACGGTGTCCAGAACTTCGCCGGCTTCTTCGATGAAAATCTCGAGAATTTCATCGTCGATCAGATCGTCGTCGGCAAAACCTGCTGCCACTGGCGTTTGGGCGGTAGGCTCGGATGCCTTGGTTTCGGTTTCAGCTGGTTGCTCCGGCTCAACCGGGGCCGTCACTTCGGTGCTTTCTTCGGTGGTTTCTTCGGTGCCTTGCTCGGAACGGCGGGTGGTGGCCATCGCCTCGGCACGCTGAATCAGTTCATCGACGTCGCCGGTGGCCTGGCCTTCTCGGAATTCACCAATCAGCGACGGAATTCGAGTGTTGACCTCATCGATGAGGGAAAACATTTCGTCCGTGGGTTTGATGGTTCGATCGATGACCCGATTCAGCAGATTTTCCACCGACCAGGCCAGTTCACCGAGGCTGGTTGCACCAACCAGGCGGCCACTGCCCTTGAGGGTATGAAAGGCACGCCGCACTTCTGTCAGGGCAGCGTGGTCGTCATGGTGCTGGCGCAGCTGCGGGTAGTATTCGTGAATGGTTTCGAGGACTTCTTCGGCTTCTTCGATAAAGATGCCCAGGATCTCGTCATCCAGTAGCTCGTGATCAGAAGCTTTCGCCGTCTCGGGCGTGGCCGAGGCAACGTCTTCCTCTGACTCGATGACCGGAATTGCCTCTTCAGCGCTGGTCTGGGACCAGGTTGGTTCGGCACCGACTGGGAAGCCGAGCGAAGCCAGACTGTCTTCGGCAACTTTCAGAATGGTTTCGTTCTCACCAATGCCTTCGGCCAGACGCTCCAGATAGTATTCGATGCTGGTGACGGCGTCGGCCAGAGTGTCGAGTTCTTTCCAGTCAGGTACCTGTTTGCCACTGAGCAGCACGTCGGTGAGGTAGCGTTGGGCTGAGGCTAGCATGTCGGCAACACGGTTGAGCGGAATCAGACCAAGACCGCCCCGAATGCTGTGCAGCAGACCAGGCACGTGCTCAATTTCGCGGGTATCCCACTGGGAGGCAATGAAATTGACGATGGCAGTCTTGACTTGCTCAAGGGTGTTCCGGGACTCGCGTAGTAGGGCGCTGTTGGCTTCGCCAAGCTCGCGGGAGCCCAGATTAACTGTCTGGTCTTCGTCGCCGGTCCTGTCGTCGTCAGACTGGCCGTCACTGTCGAGGCCAGCCAGGCTTGCTTCGATGTAGAGCAGGGCGCCGGCAATGTCCATCATGGTGCCGTCGTCGACCGGCTCACTCTGGTTGCTCAGTTTGTTGATCAGTTCGATCTGTTCGGTGACGACTTTGCGGGGAATACCCAGGCCCAGTACTGCCAGGGTGTTGGCCACCTGACGCAGGCCAGGGAGCAGATCCTCCAATTCAGTGTTTTGACGCTGTTCTGCGCGAACAAACAGGTCGAGCTGGTCCTTGAGCTTGGTCAGTTCTTCATTGAGCGCGCTGACCACTGAGTGAATTGCTTCTCGGCCCGGGCCGGAGACCCGACTGCGGGCAGCGTCCACGTCGTTATCGGAGGGCAGGGCCTGGTCCAACTGGTAATCAGATCGCAGACTCTGGACCTGGGGGGCTTCCAGATCCCGGGCACGGGCGACGTAATAAAGAAGGTGTTTCAGCAGCGCCTCAGGCGCCGGCTGTTGAAGGATGTCAGCGTGTTCATCGGTGAGCCGACGAATCTCACTGTCCAGTTCACGCAGCAGTGATTTTACCGCAGCATTGACCGGGTTCACGTGTGCCTGCAGGGTCTCAACAAAGGCACTGGCTGCTTTCCAGAGTTCGCCCCGGGGCGTTTTCTGGCACAGACGAATCAGGCGCTGGATGACTTTCTGCATGTAATCGAAATGGGCCACCAGATCCTCTTCGCGGATCACGGCTGCCAAGGCAAACTGGTACATCTGGCGCAGTTTGCGGATATGGCCCAAAACCTTCGGGTCCTGCAGGCGCTGGGACACCTTGCCGGTGACCCGCATGTGCGAACGGCTCAGGTCAGGTTTGAACAGGGATGTGTCGGACAGCAGGGCTTCGCCACGAGCAGCCCGCAGGTCGTTCAGCAGGGGCAGCAGCACCATCGGGAAATCGTCCCGGCTACTGGCCAGGTGATCCAGGTACTGGGGCAGCTGCAGGATCGCCTCCATCAAAACTTCGACGGCCTCGTCGACATTAGCGACGGTGTCATTCAGCACGGCCTGGGTCAGCTTCTCCATCTCTTCGGTCAGCAGTGCTGCTCCAAAGAGCTCAACCATCTGCAGGGTGCCATGCACCTGATGAAGATAATTCAGGCAGAAGCGCAGGCGCGCGGTGTCGTCTCGATTTTCGACATACGCTTCCAGTGCATGCTGACCCTGGGTCAGCGTGTCCTGTATCTCGCCCCGAACCCAGTCGAGGGCGATGCTGTCATGGTGATTGCCCATAACCACTCCGGTTATTCTTCGTCAGTCTGGCGCTTGATCCACGCCAGCACATGTTCCGAGGGTAGTCTCTGCAAGCCCGGTGGCTGCCAATCGGTCAGCTCTCCCTGGCCCAGCACCAGCAACCCCCCGGGCGCCAGCCGCTCTGCAAGTCGCCTGACAATTTCTCGCCGGCGCCAGCGGCGGAAATAGATCAGCAGATTCTGGCAGAAGATAATGTTCATTCCGTGCATGGGAGCCTGGTCGAGGTCCAGCACATTGAGTCTGGTAAAACACACCCGCTCACGGATGCTTTTCACAATCTCTACGGTGTTCCGCTCGGCCGGGCGGAAATACCGGGTTTTCAATTCTTCGTCCATCCCCATCAGTTTGCGGGGGTTGAACAGGCCATCCCGGGCTTTGTCGATCGCGGGCTTGCTGATGTCGGACCCGGTAATCCCGAACAGGGGCTGCAGCTCCAGCTGGCTCATGCATTCGTTCAGCACCATGGCCAGGGTGTAGGGCTCTTCACCGCTTGAGCACCCAACACTCCAGCCCTCCAGTGGCCGCTTGCGCAACTGCTCCCTTGGTCGGGTCAGCACGTAATCCGCCACCAGGCGAAAAGCATCCGGATCCCGGAAGAACCGGGTTTCCTGGACCGTCAGTCGGTCCACCAGAGTTGACCACTCCCTGATCGCATCGGGCCCGGATACGATTTTCTCGTAGTAGGCCTGATAGCTGTTGCAGCCGATTTCCCGCATCCGGATACCAAGATTGGTTTCCAGAAAGGAGCGCCGTTCTGCCGACAGGGTTATGCCGGTACGATGTTCCAGCAGAGTCTGCCACTGGCTGAACTGCGCCTCATCCATATGCGGGAGTCGGCGCAGGGACCAGATGCCTTCGGCGGGTGACAGGTTGTTATGCATTTGCGCCATAAACCGTCAGCAGCCCCGGGCCGAAAATCAGCCCACCACCGGAACGTCGCTGTCTTCCTCTTCGTCCTGCTCAACCGCGTCTTCTTCCGGCAGGGTAAAGCCGGCAACGGAGGACCGCAGCTCAGAAGCCATCTCTGCCAGGTTACCGATAGACTTCGCGGTCGCGTTGGTACCGGACGAGGTCTGGGACGTGATTTCCTGGATAACGTTCATGGTGTTGGAAATGTGCGCAGCGGATGACGACTGCTGTCGAGCGGCGTTGGAGATGTTCTGGATCAGCTCCGCCAGAGACATGGATACGTTCTCGATTTCCTCGAGCGCGATACCCGCGTCCTGGGCCAGCCGGGCACCACGGACCACCTCGGCGGTGGTGTGTTCCATGGAGATAACCGCCTCGTTGGTGTCAGACTGGATCGTCTTAACCAGGGCTTCAATCTGCTTGGTTGCTGCAGAAGAACGTTCCGCCAGTCGCTGAACTTCGTCGGCAACGACCGCGAAGCCACGACCTGCGTCACCGGCCATGGAGGCCTGGATCGCTGCGTTCAGGGACAGGATGTTGGTTTGGTCGGCGATGTCGTTGATCAACGATACGATGTCACCGATTTCCTGGGAGGACTCACCCAGGCGCTTGATCCGTTTGGAGGTTTCCTGGATCTGCTCACGGATGTTGTCCATGCCGCGGATGGTGTTCTGTACCACCTCGGCACCTTTCTTCGCGATCGCAACCGACCGCTCAGCAACCGCGGAGGATTCGGCAGCGTTCGAAGATACCTGGTCGATAGAGACCGCCATCTCGTTGACCGCAGCGGAGGCGCCGGCAATTTCCTGAGCCTGGTGCTCGGAGGCGTCGGCCAGGTGCATGGCTGTGGCCTGGGTTTCCTGGGCGGCTGACGCTACCCGTACTGCAGTGCCCCGAATTGCCTGTACCAGTCCGCGCATCTGGTCGATCGCGTAGTTGATGGAGTCGGCGATGGCACCGGTGAAGTCTTCGGTTACCGTGGCCTCTGTGGTCAAGTCACCGTCCGCCAGATCGGCGAGTTCGTCCAGCAGTCGCAGGATCGCGTTCTGGTTCTGTTCGTTCTGTTCCTGGGTAGTCGACAGGCGCGCCTGGGCTTCCCGGTACAGGGCCAGACCGATGACGACGACGATAGCAACCATGGCTGCAAGGATAATGAAGGCCAGGGTCGGGCTGACAACACGGGAACCGGACTGGTTCCGGAAGCCTTCGGCCAGTACGGAGAGTTCGGAGAGCAGGATCTCGGAATTCTGGAAGATGTCGCTGGCGGCAGTACGTACCTTGAAGAGGTCGGGAGAGGCTTCAAGGATGGCGTCTACGTTCTGGGAGACGAACTCGAACAATTCATCGACGGCTTCGAGGCCGTAGATGGCGTCTTCATCGTCCACTTTCGAGATGCCCATGGCCGGGTTGCCGTTGAGCTGTCCTTCCAGTACTCGTCCGAACAGGCTGGCGTCGCGTCCGAAACGGTCAGCGGCGATAACCGCGTCCTCGTCGCCGGACAGGACGTTGTTGACCGAGCGTACGATCCGTTCCGCCAGCAGCGACTGACGCTGTGCCAGCGCGATCTGCTCGGCCGGTGCGTCGTTGTCGAGCAGAATCTGAACGATGTCGTCGTACTCAACCTGCAGCTGCGGAATGGTTTCGTTCAGTGTGCGCGCTACTTCGTGCAGGCCGAGAACTGCGTCCTGGGTAGACAGGATGCTGTCGGCATTTTCGCGCACGGTATTCCAGTTGTCCCTGACCCCGCTCTGGTTTGCCAGTTCACTGGGTGGGAGGCCGGTTTCCGGGTTGCCCTCAGAGACGTTGTTCCAGAGTGTCTGGAACTCATCCCGTGAACGCCGGAGCTGGTTAAAGGCTTCGGCGGTACCGCCCGCGGCTTCCGTCGCGTTCTTCGCAATGGCCTGGGAAAGCACCCTCAGCTCAGCGGTGTTGGCGATGTACTCCTGATCGTTCTGGCTGTCACTGTTAATGATAAACAGGACCACAACGAGCAGGACGGTGAGTGCAATCAGTGCGGCAATCAGACCGGCAACCAGCTTGTTGCCTCCCTGTCCCATACTGAGTCTTCCGGCTCTGTTTTTCATTTTCTGGCTCCCGGCCTCTTCTTAAAGATTGGCAAGTTTGTTGTTGCGGGTATCAGGCGGTCAGGGTGATGTTCCTGCCAGTATCAACACCCTACCACTGTGCGACGTCGAGAAAGCGTTCATCGTCGAGCAGATCGACGGCTGAAAAGACTTTCCAGACTTCTTCGTTACGCTCGTAGCCGCCTGTTACAAACGGCCGAACGTTTTCAGGCACACCTTTAGGTGCGGCCTTGAAACTGTCAGATGCGAAGTACTGCATACCCAACACACTGTCGACCACCAGTCCGCTGAAGATGTCCCCTTCCTCGACAACCAACACCCTTCGTTCGCGCAGGCTGCGCGAGGAGCGCGGGATATCAAAGAAACCGGCAAGATCTACCAGGGGAAGGAGGCGGCCACGGACGTTGGCGGCGCCCAGAAGAAATGGGCGAACTCCCGGGATATGGGTGAACCTCGGGACATGGAGGATTTCAGTGACTTCGCCCATGGGGGCCACGTAGCGCTCACCGGCAAGAATAAAACCGATACCGTTCCACAGCTCAACGGCTTCCTGTTGTTCCGGCAAGCCGGCCGCCATGGACCGACTGCGCTGGGCGATATCCGTCAGAACGGCAAAGGGGGCGGTCTGGGCGGACATGCTTACTCCACGGTTGGGGATCAGGCAATCAGGCTATTGATTGTTTTGATCAGATCGTCTTCGTTAACCGGCTTGACCAGATAACCTTTGGCGCCCTGACGGGTACCCCAAACACGGTCCGTTTCCTGATCCTTGGTGGTCACGATAACCACTGGGATGGACGCGGTTTCAGGAGCGCGGGTCAGCTGGCGGGTAGCCTGAAATCCATTCAGGCCGGGCATGACAACGTCCATCAGCACCAGATCGGGCGTTTCTGCGCGGGCTTTGGCAACACCGTCTGCGCCGTTGTCGGCGGTCAGAACGTCGTGCTGGTGCTTTTCCAGGATGGAAGAGATCTTCTTAACCTCGGTGGGGGAGTCGTCAACAATGAGAATGCGAGCCATGGGTTCCTCGATGGTTCTGGGTTTCAGCAGGTTTACTGGGCCGCCTGGGGGATATACTGGCGGATAGTATTGAGCAGCTCGTCCTTGCTGAACGGTTTGGTCAGGTATTGGTCAGAGCCGACAATGCGGCCCTTCGCCTTGTCGAACAGGCCGTCCTTGCTGGAGAGCATTATTACCGGCGTCTTTTTGAAGGAGGAATTGTTCTTGATGAGTGCGCAGGTCTGGTAGCCATCCAGTCGCGGCATCATGATATCGACAAAAATGATGTCCGGCTGGGAATCGGCAATCTTGGCCAGAGCGTCAAAGCCGTCAGTTGCGGTGATTACCTCACAGCCGACTTTTTTCAGAAGGGTTTCTGCGGTGCGACGGATGGTTTTACTGTCGTCGATCACCATGATCTTCAAATTCTCGAAGTTGTCATCCATTGTCCAACTGCCTTGCGCTCAGCGACTGTCATTATTTTACAACGGGTTTTAGCACAAACCTTACGGCTGTTCTATAAACCCCGCATATTTATAGAGTATCAATGGCTGGATAAAAAGTATTACTTTGTGACCAAATGTACTTCCGCCTGCAACGTCACGTAATCGGCTGAGGATATCTGCGGATGCATTCAAGGCTCGGGTACAATACCATTCGATGTCTCAGCATAGCACTTATTCCCCGGTCCACTCTGCTGACCGGTTCGTGTTTTTAACCCTTGGATTTCAAGAGGCACTATGACAGTCCGACTCGGGATCGTGATGGATCCAATAGAGGATATCCATTTCAAGAAAGACAGTTCACTGGCAATGTTGCTGGCGGCGCAAAAACGCGGCTGGGAAATCGAATACATGGAACTGCCGGACATGTACCTGGATGGTGGCAAGGCTATGGCCCACACCCGGGATCTGACTGTACACAATGATCCGGAAAACTGGTACAGCTTTGGCCCCAGCCAGGATCGTGCCCTGGGGGATCTGGACGTCATCCTGATGCGCAAGGATCCACCGGTTGATCGTGAGTTCCTGATGGCGACCTACATCCTTGAATCGGCCGAGCAGCAGGGTGCCCTGGTGGTGAACCCGGCGGCCACCCTGAGGGATTGCAATGAGAAACTGTTTGCCACCCAGTTCGAGGATCTGACCCCACCGCTGCTGGTGAGCCGGTCCGCGACCCGGTTCAAGGAATTCTACGCCCGCCACGGCGATGTCATCATGAAGCCGGTTGACGGCATGGGTGGGCACTCGATTTTCCGGATCCGGGAAAACGACTTTAACCTGGGCGTCATCATTGAGACGCTGACCAGTTACGGTGAGCACCAGGCCATGGCCCAGAAGTACATTCCGGAGATCACCGACGGCGACAAGCGCATCCTTTTGATTGAGGGCGAACCCGTACCTTACGCCCTTGCACGCATTCCGTCGCAGGGCGAGAATCGTGGCAATCTGGCTGCAGGTGGCCGAGGGGAGGGGCGTGAATTGACGGCAAGGGACCGCGAGATCTGCGACCGTGTTGCCCCGGTTATCAAGGAAAAAGGCCTGATGTTTGTCGGCCTTGATGTCATCGGCGATTACCTCACCGAAATCAATGTAACCAGTCCCACTTGTATCCGCGAACTCGACACGGCGTTCGGTATCGACATTGCCGGCCTGTTGATGGAAGCGGTTGCCAAGCGTCTGGAGGCGCGTAAACGGGCTTAATGCCCGGCCCGGGACTAACGATGTAACCAGGATCTGGAATGGCAGTTCAGGTAAGCGACTTCGACCGGTTTTCCTTTACCCTTTTTATGGCGCTCGCGGTGCATGCCATGATTGTGCTGGGGATCACCTTTGCCCCGGAGCCGCCCCGGTCCTCGGCGCAGACTATGGAAATTACCCTGTCGCAGTTCGAGGACGAACAGGCGCCGGAGGAAGCGGATTTTCTGGCCCAGACCAATCAGCAGGGCAGTGGCAGTGAGGAGCAGGCCGAGGAAATGACCACGCCGAACCCGGCACAGGTGAGTCAGCCGGAAGTGGCCCAGGTGCAGCCCGAGCCGCCCTCGAAAACCGAGCCGCAGCCGGGGCGTGAAAAACAGGTGGTGCAAACCGAGGCCCAGTCCAGTCGTAAGATTGAGCAGCCGAAGGAACGCACCAAGCCGGTTGAGGAGCCGGTTCCGGTTCGCGAGAAGAAGAGCCTGATGGAGCGGAGCCTGGAAATTGCCAGCCTGGAAGCACGCCTCGATGCCCAGCAACAGGCCTACGCACGCAAGCCGCGAGTGATGCGGGTGACGGCCGCCTCGACCCTGAAATCGACTAACGCCTGGTACGTCCAGAACTGGATCAGCAAGGTCACCCGGGTTGGCAACATCAATTACCCCACCGAAGCACGACGCGCCGGAATCTACGGCACACTTCGAATGCTGGTATCCCTCAAGAAAGATGGCACAATCAAAGAAGTGGCGGTGCTTCAGTCTTCCGGCAGTACGGTGCTGGATGACGCCGCCATCCGAATCGTCCGAATGGCCGCGCCGTTTGCGCCATTCCCAGACTCCATGGGAGAGAAAGTGGACGAATTGGAAATCATACGAACCTGGTCTTTCCAGCGGCGGGGGCTGACTTCCGGATGACAGCATCAAAGCATTCTCCTAACAGCCTGAGGCACCACTTCCTGGTGGCGTCACCCTATCTTGCGGACCCGCGTTTCCATGGCGCGGTGATCTACTTGTGCGAGCATTCCGACGACGGCGCTCTTGGCCTGATGATCAACCAGCCCCTGGATATCCACCTTGGTGAAATCCTGGAACAGCTGGATATGCACGGCGGCGAACTGGATCTCCCGGTGTTCAGCGGCGGTCCGGTAGAGCCTGAGCGGGGCTTTGTCCTGCACCCGCCGGGAACCAGCTGGCAAAATACCGCCGAGGTGACGGATGACGTGCTGTTGACCACGTCCCGGGACATTCTGGCCGGCATCGGTCAGAACCAGGGGCCGGAGGAATTCCTGGTTGCTCTGGGCTATGCCGGCTGGAGCGAGGGCCAGCTTGAACAGGAACTGGGCAGCAACTCCTGGCTCACCTGTCCCGCCTCCACCGACATCATCTTCCGAACCCCTTGGGAAGAGCGTTACAAGGCAGTGTTGAACCTGATCGGCATTGATCTGAACCAACTCAGCGAGTCCATTGGCCATGCCTGAACCGGGCAACCGCAGCGTCCTGGCATTTGATTATGGTACTCGCCGTATCGGGGTGGCCTCGGGCCAGGAAATGCTGGGTACCGGACAGCCGGTGGCGATGATTCCGGCCCGGGATGGCATTCCCGATTGGTCCAGGGTGGAGGCAATTCTTCAGGAATGGCAGCCAGACCTGGTCGTGGTGGGGTTGCCGCTGAACATGGACGACACCGAGAATGAGATGTGTGCCCGGGCCCGGAAATTCGGCAAGCGAATTCACGGCCGCTACCATGTGACGGTCGAGATGGTCGATGAGCGTCTCACCAGTTTCGAAGCCAAGGGTGAGGTGATGGCTGCCGGGGGTAGCCGTGATTTTGGCCGCCACGGTGTCGATGACCGTGCCGCAGTACTGATTCTGGAAACCTGGTTTGGCCTTCAGCGTGACCGGGTCGACCACTGACCGATCAAGGCCTCTACAACAGCGAGGAAGTAATGACCGCACTGCTTGATATCGACCAGTTGCTGAATGAGCTGGAATCCGGCCTGCGCCAAGTGTTGGCAGACCGGGGCGTGGACCAGCCGGCATTGATAGGAATCCGGACCGGCGGTGTCTGGCTCGCCGACGTGCTCAGCAAACGCCTGGGCCTGGATGAGCCCTTCGGTGAACTGGATATCTCCTTCTACCGCGACGATTTCAGCCGCATTGGCCTGAACCCGAGGGTAAAGCCCTCGAGCCTGCCGTTCGACACCGAAGGCCGTGACGTGATTCTGATCGACGACGTGATTATGAGTGGCCGGACCATCCGTGCCGCCATGAACGAGATCTTCGATTATGGCCGTCCTGCCAGTATTATACTGGCTACCCTGATTGATCTGGGTGCCCGGGAACTGCCAGTTCAGCCTGACGTTGTTGGCCGGACCCTGGCCCTGGAGGAACATCAGCGGGTGAAGTTGCGGGGCCCGGAGCCCTTACACATTGAGCTTCAGGAAGCCGGACACTGATTCGGCTTTTTTTGGCCACACGCTAACGACAAGAAACCAGAACCGCACACAGGCGAACCATGACCGCAAACGATCCCTCCCCGCACCACTTGCAGCTGACCCGGGATGGTCAGTTGCGCCATTTCCTGACCCTCGACGGCCTAAGCCGTGACCTGTTGACCGACATTCTGGATACCGCTGATTCCTTTATTGAAGTCGGGGAGCGCACCATCAAGAAGGTCCCGCTGTTGCGGGGACGCACGGTGGTGAACCTGTTCTTTGAATCCAGCACCCGGACCCGGAGTACCTTCGAGTTGGCGGCGAAGCGATTGTCCGCCGACGTGCTCAACCTTGATATCAGTACCTCCGCCACCTCCAAGGGTGAATCCCTGTCCGATACCCTGCTGAATCTCGAGGCGATGGCCAGCGACATGTTCGTGGTGCGTCACTCCCAGAGTGGCGCACCCCACTTTATCGCCGAGAGCGTTACCCCCGGGGTGGCCATCATCAATGCCGGCGATGGTCGCCATGCCCATCCGACCCAGGCAATGCTGGATATGCTTACCATTCGCCAGCACAAGGGTGGATTTGAGGGCCTGAAAGTCGCCATTGTTGGAGATGTCCTGCACTCGCGGGTGGCGCGTTCCCAGATCCGCGCCCTCAATGTCCTGGGTGTTGCCGAGGTGCGGGTGATTGCGCCGGGCACGCTGTTGCCCAAGGATGTCGAAAGGCTGGGCTGTACTGTGCACTACGACATGGCCGAGGGCATGAAGGATCTTGATGTGGTGATCATGCTCCGGCTCCAGAATGAGCGGATGGAGGGCGCCCTGTTGCCCAGTGAGCGGGAGTTCTATCGATTGTACGGACTGAGCCGGGACAAATTGGCGTTGGCGCATCCGGATTGCATTGTGATGCACCCGGGCCCCATTAACCGTGGGGTAGAGATTGAGTCGGCGGTGGCCGATGGGCCCCAGTCGGTGATTCTGAATCAGGTGACCAACGGCATCGCGATCCGCATGGCGGTGATGTCCATGGCCATGGGCGGGCAGCTTGCTGAACGCCAGCGCACGCAGGCTCAGGGAGGACAGGTATGAGTGGTTCAGTTCAAGATAGCGGCGCGAGCCTGAAGATTGTTGGTGGGCGCCTGCTGGACAGTCAGGGCACCGACGCCGAGAACACTGCTCTGCTCATCAAAGACGGCCACATTGTCGCCATGGGCGACGCCGCGGCCCGGGCCGTAGCCGACAAAACCGTGAACGCGGAGGGTTGTATCATCAGCCCGGGTTTTGTCGATCTGCACTGCAACCTCAGAGAACCGGGCAACGGCCAAAAAGGCAATATCGAGTCGGAAACCCGGGCGGCCGCCCACGGCGGCTTCACCACGGTGTGCGCCTCGCCGGAGACATCGCCGGTCAATGACTCGGGTGCGGTGACCAATCTGATCCGGGATCTGGCCAGTAACCGGGCCTCTGTTCACGTTCTGCCGGTGGGTGCCATCACCCGGGGTCTGGAAGGTGAATTGCTCAGTGATATGGCGGGCCTGGCCGCTGCCGGCTGTGTCGCAGTCGGCAACGGCGGTCGGGGTGTACGCAACGCCCGGGTTCTGCGCCGGTGTATGGCCTACGCCCAGACTTTTGGCCTGACTGTCATGTTCCGGCCAGAAAACCAGGCCCTGGCTGCGGATGGTTATGCCCACGATGGGCTGGTGACCTCCCGGCTGGGGCTGCTGGGCATCCCCGAGGTGGCCGAAACCACGGCGGTAATGGAAATGATCCTGTTGGCCGAAGAAACCGGGGCACGGCTGCACCTGAGCCAGCTATCCTGTGCCCGCAGTGTTGAGATGCTTGCCGAGGCGCGCCGGCGTGGCATTGCGGTGACCGCTGACGTGGCTATTCACCAGTTGCTGTTCACCGAGGACGCGCTGGCCGGATTCGACAGCCGCTTTCATGTTCGCCCGCCCCTGCGCAGCGAGCGCGACCGGAAGGCGTTGCTTGCCGGTGTCCGTGATGGCGTCATCGATGCCATCGCCAGCCAGCACCAACCCCACGACACCGCGGCCAAGCAAGCGCCCCTGGCGGCTACCGAACCCGGCCTGTCCACCATTGAAAGCGTCCTCTCCCTGGGCCTGGAGCTCGTGGAGTTGAATGAGCTGGGTTTGCCGGAGCTGATTCGGGCCCTGACCTCCGGGCCGGCCTCGGTCCTGGGGCGCAGCGCCCGATTGGCCGAAGGTGAAGTTGCGGACCTGTGCGTGTTCGATCCTCAGCACTACTGGACGCCCGCCGACGATACTCTGGTCTCGGTGGGGCGGCACGCGCCGGTCACCGGTCGCGAAGTTCCGGGTGTGGTGCGCCTGACCCTGGCCGGAGGCAAAGTGGCCTGGCAGCACCCGGCGAGCTGAGCGCAGATCCTGGTCAAAATGCGGCAGAGGTAGTGATATCTCTGTCGACACCATCACAGAATCTCCTGTTGTTGCTGAAAAGCCCTTGATGACAGCCACCGGTGCCAACGTATTCTTACGAAGGCCGGCCTACTGTCAGCCAAGGAAAGCGGGCCAGTTGGTACACTTGGACGTACTGACGCCCGACAATAAAAACATCAGGAGTCCTCCCGTGACATCAGCAACCTTCCCGCATCGGGTGGCCATGGCTGCCGCCCTGTGTGTCAGTCTTTTTTTTCCTACCCTGAGCCATGGCCAGGGTGAACCGCTGGAGCGCAGTTTTTGCGTATTCGATCCGGTGGGTGCCAATGGTCCTCTGTTCGCCATCACCAAAACCTTCCAGCCGGTAGCCCTGAAGCAGGGTATCAAGCTGAATCTTCGGTCCTATACCGATGAAAAGGTCGCCGCCGAGGACTTCAAGGCGGGCCAGTGCGATGCCGTGCTGCTCACCGGTACCCGGGCCCGGGAGTTCAACAAGTTCACCGGCAGCCTGGAAGCCATGGGTGCCGTTCCCGGCGAGCAGGAGATGCGTCTTCTGTACAACACCCTCAGCCAGGCCAAGGCGCGACCATTCCTGATTGACGGCCCCTATGAAGTCGCCGGTGTGTTCCCGGGTGGGGCGATTTATCTTCACACTCGTGACCGCGGTATTGATTCTGTGGAAAAACTCCAGGGCAAGCGCATTGCTACTCTGGATTATGATCAGGCCTCCGTGCGCATGGTCCGGCACGTTGGCGCCTCGGTAGTGGGCTCTAACTCGGCCAATTTTGCCGGCAAGTTCAATAATGGCAGCGTCGACCTCGCCTACGCCCCGGCGGTTGCCTACACACCGCTTGAGCTCTACAAGGGCGTTGAGCCCAACGGTGCCGTGGTGAAATACGCGATTGGCTACATGAATTTCCAGGTGATTATCCACCGTGACCGCTTCCCGGATGAGGCGGCTCAGATGGTGCGTAATGAATCGATCAAACGCATTGATCAGGCCTACGACGTCATCGCCCAGGCTGAAGCGGAAATCCCCAAGACGGTGTGGATGAATCTGCCCCAGGAAGACACCGCCGAGTACGACAAAATGCTGCGCAAGGTGCGGCTGTCGCTGCTGGATGATGGGGTTTTTGATGAGCGGGCCATCAAGTTGATGAAGGCGATTCGGTGCCGGGTGGACGCAACCCGCGCAGAGTGTGCTTCCTGACAGTGATTTGCGATGTTGTTCGCGATATAACGGGGCCTGCCAGTGCAGGCCCCGTCTTAGTCAGCTGATTTTATCCTTGAGTCCCTTGCCGGCCTTGAAGCCAACAGTCTTGCTGGCCGGAATGCGAATGCTGGCTCCGGTTTGCGGGTTCCTGCCATCCCGCGCTTCCCGGGAGCGAATATTGAAGGTACCAAAACCGATCAGGGTGACGTCCTCACCCCTCGCAGCGGCCGCAGAGACCTGATCGGTAAACGCGGTAATCACCTCGCTGGCCTTGTCGCGGGTCAGGCCGGTTTGATCAGCAATAGCGGCAGCTAGTTCGGGTTTGCGCATCGGATACTCCTTTTTTATTTCTGTTTTGGTCTGGGGGCTGGCCACAGGCTTGATGGCCTGCGGTTGGTCTCATCTATAGTGGGTTGGCGTTCATTGTGCAAATGCCGGCACCGGGATTTACCGCGGCGTTTGGTGTCATTTGCGGCGTCGGTCTCATAAAAACAGGATCTTGTGAGCCATAATGTGGCCTTGGTTACAGTCTGTAACACGGCGGGTTGGGGTCGGATCGGCGACAGCACGCCCACGCAAAACGCTGAGAATAATAACGCCATAGGTAAACCCGCGATGATAGATTCCCTGACTCACTCACTGGAACGATCACTGGTCTGGCCGAGGCTAAAGGGATGGTATGCCGCGTTGATGGCCAGTGCGCTGCTCAGTGGCTGTGGAGCGGTCAACAACATGCTCTACAAGACCACTGGCGACGTTATGCAAGGCTTCTCCCGGGATCACACGGTGCCTTACCTGCTGGAAAGCAGTGATCTGGCCATGGGGTGTGCCATGAGTGAGGCCACTGCGCCCCTGCTGATGTCCTTTGGTCGGGTCACCTCTGAGCCGGATCAACTGGCCGTCATGCTGTATCTTTCTGCCGGTGGCTGCGCTGAGGAGAAGGCCCGGGAGTTCGAGTTGGATGGTCTGGCGGCCATGCACGCCATGAATGCCAACGAAGCCGAAGATGCCCTGATCCGCCAGAAACGCGCTTATGTCCTGGCTTCCGAGCGCTATTTCAAGGGCTGGAAACACCATAATGCCTATTACGGTGCGCCCGGGACCGGCGAATGCCCGGACTTTGCCGATGACAAGGATGAGTTCATTTACCTGGCGGGTCTACTGTCCGGCCTGCAGGCGCTGAATGCCCAGATTCAGTCGACATCGTCTATCGGCGTACCCGCCAATGTCGGCTCAATCGTCGCTCGGGCAACGGCATGTCTTGAGAACGACAAGTGGTGGGGAGCCCCCATGGCGCTTCGGGCAACCGTCTGGGCCATGATTCCGGGCGCGCAGCCTGAAGGTGAAGACGCCTTCGAGCGCCTGGGCATTGCTGACGGGCAGGGCGAGGCAGCGGGGGTTCGCCTGCCGCACGTATTCCACGCCATTGCCGCCATCAACAAGGGTGACCAGGATCTCGTTAAGTACGTTATTCGGGAGCACGCCCGGTCGCTGGAGCAAACTCCAGCCAACGCCGACTGGCGATTTGTGGATGCCATGGCTACCAACATGATCGTCGCCATTTCCGATCGGCTCTGGGTGGAAAATACCGGTCATCGCACTCCTCTGGGCCAGCTGGGCACCTTTTGGGATGACCAGCCGGAAGAGGTAGAAACCATGAACCTGGACGACCTGTTGTAATTTCGCCATGTCCCAGAATTTAGCGCTTTCCAAGGTTGGAGTCCGTCGCACCGGGTTGGAGTGGTTCTCTTCTCTGCCCGCCTGTCTGTTGCTGTTGGCGGTGGTGGTATTCTCGACCAGCAGTGATATCCACAACCAGATGTTGCGAGGGGGCGAACAGCTCTGGAGCGGTTACTACAAGCTGCGGATGGATCCAGTTCAACCTACCTGTAACGCCAACCGGGATGTTGATGCAGCCGTCGCGGCGGAATTGGCGGAAACGCCCGCCAGTGATGATCCCATGGCGGCGCTTCTTGGCGCCGTGGAAAAGAACCCGGCCGAAGTCCGGCTTGCCATCGAACGGTCACTGGCCGATTGTCGGGAAGCCTATCAGAGCTACGAGAGCCTGCAGGGGCAGCTGACGCCGGGTCTGAAAGCTTACCGGGCGATTGAGCTGTTCATTGCCGACCTGATTGCCTTCGGGCTGTCGTCCCAGCGCTATATCCTGGTCCTCTTGGTCATGCTGTGTGCGGTCACTGCTACGCTGACCCGCCACCACATCGCCATGCGTGCCATGGAGACCCGGCTGGACTACACCGTGTCTCATACCCTGCAAACCATCGCCAACGCCATGTTGCTGGGGTCCAGTGTCATTTTTCGCCAGTCTACCTTGGGGGCCGAAACCTCAATCTCATCGGAAGAGTTGCTGCTGCATAACTTCTGGATTGCGGGCTTTGGCTGCCTGACCCTGGCCAGCCTGTACCGCTTATTCCAGGTACCTGAAGAGCTGGAAGAGGGTGGCAATCTGAACAAGGCGTTCCTCGCCGTACCGCTCTACACCGGGATGTGTTTGATCTCTGGCAGCTATTTCGCCCTGATTGGTCATGCCTCGGGTATTGGCATCTACCTGGGCAAGATGATGGAACTGTCCGACATGTTCCTGAATGTGGGCTTGTATGTTTGGGTCGGGATGATGCTGAAGCAGACCCGTTTGGCCACGCTGGTGTTCGATGTTTTTCGGCCCTGGCGTATGCCGCCGGAATTGCTGGCGGTGGTGGCGGTATTAGTCGCAGCTATTCCGACCGCTTACACCGGTGCTTCGGGTATCTTTGTGATCGCCGCCGGAGCGGTCATCTACAGTGAGTTACGGGCTGCGGGCGCCCGGCGCCAGCTGGCGCTGGCTGCCACGGCCATGTCCGGCTCACTGGGTGTCGTGTTGCGGCCCTGCCTTCTGGTGGTTGTGATTGCGTATCTGAACCGGGAAGTCACCACTGACGAGTTGTTTGGATGGGGCATTTGGGTGTTTGTCCTGACCGCCACCCTGTTTCTGCTGGTGGCACTGACGGTGAATCGCCAGAGCAAGTTCGAGCTGGCACCCTCCTCGGTAGCGTTCCCGGCCATGCTGCAGGCAATGAAACCGCTGGTTCCCTACGTGCTGGTCATTATTGCAGTGGTGCTGCTGTACCGAATCGCGCTGGATGTGAGCATGGATGAATTCTCCGCGCCGCGCCTGCTGCCGGTCATCATGCTGGCGATCCTGGCGTATGAACACTTCGCTCTGAAGCCTCGCCGGATCCGATCCCCGGACGAAGTTGGCCATCCTGGCCTGGAGCGCTGCTTAAGAAGGGCCACCAACGACACCACTGCGGAAATCGGTGCGCTACTGCTGCTGTTGGGGCTGTCCGTGAGCATCGGTGGCGTCATCGAGCGCTCCCATATCATGCAAAGTTTTCCACAGGCATTCGACAGTGCCTGGTCGGCCATGCTTCTGATGGTCGTCATCCTGGTGATACTGGGCATGATCATGGACGCCTTCGGCGCGGTCATCCTGGTCACGGCGACCGTGGCGACCATTGCCTACGCCAGTGGCATCCATCCGATCCATTTCTGGATGGTTACCCTGGTGGCCTTTGAACTGGGATACCTAAGCCCGCCGGTGGCGCTGAACCATTTGCTGACACGGCAAGTGGTGGGTGAAGCGGAAGTGCTGGCGGCCCAGCAGGAGTCCGGCACCTTCTACCAGCGTCATGAGCGCATCATTATGCCACTCATCGCCATGGGGATTTCTCTGGTGCTCGTCGCGTTCGTGCCGCTGTTGTTTTATGCGGTTTAGGGGGCAGCCACAAAAAAAGCGCCGTGCTTTCGCAAGGCGCTTTTTTATTTGGGCTGGTGGGCTTAGAGCTTCGGCCCGGCCTCAACAATCGCGTCAGAGACATCGAACTTTTTGAAGTTCTCGACGAACTGGGCGATCAGCTCGGCAGCTTTGCCGTCGTAGTACTCTGGGCTCGTCCAGGTGTTACGTGGATTCAACAGCGAGGAGTCCACCTCTGGGACGTACTTGGGTACGTGCAGGTTCAGGGTCGGAAGGTGCTCCGTTTCCACGTCGTCCAGATCGCCGTTCTGAATGGCGGCAATAATGGCGCGGGTGGTCGGAATACTAAAACGCTGGCCCTCACCGTAAGGACCGCCGGTCCAGCCGGTGTTCACCAGGAATACCTTGCTACCGAACTCGTCCATCCGCTTCATCAGCAGCTCGGCGTAAACGCCGGCCGGGCGCGGGAAGAACGGCGCACCAAAGCAGGTGGAGAACGTGGACTTCAGCTTGGACGAAGAGCCCATCTCGGTAGAACCAACCAGTGCGGTGTAACCGCTCAGGAAGTGGTAGGCCGCCGCTTCCTTGGTCAGGATCGACACCGGCGGTAATACACCGGTCATGTCGCAGGTCAGGAAGACAATGTGCGAAGGCTCGCCGGCGCGATTTTCGAGGACACGCTTTTCCACATGCTCGAGCGGGTAGGCGCAACGGGAGTTCTCGGTGAGCGAGACGTCGGTGTAGTCCGGTTCGCGGGTTTCCGGGTCGATGGTGACGTTTTCGACGATGGCACCAAAGCGGATTGCATCCCAGATGATGGGCTCGTTCTTCTGGGACAGGTCGATGCACTTGGCATAGCAACCGCCCTCGATATTAAAGACCGTTCCAGGGCCCCAGCCGTGCTCGTCATCGCCGATCAGGAAGCGGTTCGGATCGGCCGAGAGGGTCGTCTTGCCGGTGCCTGACAGGCCGAAGAACAGGCAGGTCTGGCCGTCTTCTCCGACGTTGGCTGAGCAGTGCATTGGCAGAACGTCTTTTTCCGGCAGCAGGAAGTTCTGCACCGAGAACATGGCCTTCTTCATCTCGCCGGCGTAGTGCATGCCAGCCAGCAGGACCTTGCGCTTGGCAAAGTTGATCATCACGCAGCCGTTGCTGTTGGTGCCATCGCGCTCGGGATCGCACTCAAAATTGGCGGCGTTCAGGATCTGCCATTCCTGCTTGTCGGCCGGGTTGTAGCTGTCCGGGCGAATAAACAGGTTGCGACCGAACAGGTTCTGCCACGCGGTTTCAGTGGTCATCTTGACCGGAAGATAGTGCTCGGGATCGGAGCCGACGTGAACGTGAGAGACAAACTGGTCTTTCTCGGCGATGTAGGCTTCAACTCGATCCCAGAGGGCGTCGAACTTTTCGGCGTCAAACGGGCGGTTGATCGGACCCCAGTGGATATCATCAGCGGTGCTCGGCTCTTCGATGATAAAACGGTCCATGGGAGACCGGCCTGTGCGCTCACCGGTTTTCACAACCAGTGAACCGTTAGCAGCTAGCTGGCCTTCGTTGCGTGCCAGTGCCTGCTCGACCAGTTGTGCTGTACTCAGATCATTATAAGTGTTGCTCACTTCGACCTCGCCCTTGGGATGTCTTCGTGACTGCTCAGGCCGCCCCCCAAATTTGACGGAAATCTGAACAATCGGGTCAATTCAGGCGCGCTATTATGCCAGAGGCGCCGGCAAAAAACGACTGCCCCGGAAGCCGCGCCATACGCGGCTTCCGGGCAATTACATAGTGGTGTTAGTGTAACGTATGGCCGGTGAAAAGATGATCAATGTCGTTCCTATCGAAGCGATAGTGTGCGTGACAGAATTGGCAGTCCATATCGATCTGGCCCTGCTCATCCAGGATGCTGTAGCACTCGTCTTTGCCAATCGCTTCCAAGGCGCCCAGGGTCCGTTCCCGCGAACAGCTGCACCGGAAGGCAACGGTCTCGGGTTCGAACAGGCGCACGGTTTCCTCGTGGAACAGCCGGTGCAGAACGGTTTCACTGTCGAGTTCCAACAGCTCTGAGGCCTCCACGGTGCGGGCCAGGTGGTTCACCCGGTCCCATAAATCGTCGTCTTGCTCTGTGGTGCCCGGCATGCGCTGAAGCAAAAGCCCGGCTGCGCAGTGCTCGTCGGCGAACAGGATCAGGCTGGTGGCAATCTGCTCAGAGCGCTCGAAGTATTCTTCAAGGCAGCCTGCCAGGCTGTTCTCTTCCCGAGGTACAACACCTTGATAGCGATTGCCTTTGTTCGGAGTGATAGTGATAGCCATTCGGCCTTCACCGAGCATGTCGTGCAGGTTTTCTTCGCTCACGGCGTGCTCATCGAAGCGGGCCAGGCCGCGGATGTAGCGATCATGGCTGCACTCAGCCATCAGGGTGCGGAGCGAACCTTCGCCCTGGGCCTGCAGCGACAGCGTGCCTTCGAACTTGAGGGTGCTACTCATCAGTACGCTGGCCACCAGTGCCTCACCCAACAAACCGCGAACGGAATCGGGGTAGGGGGCCTGGCTGCCGATTTCCTGGAAGCTTTCCCCCAGTTGGACCCAGGCGCCCCGGACTTGGCTGTCCTCAAAGATAAAGCGCTGGAATTGGTCACGGGATGCCATGGTGTATCTCCTGAAAAAACTGAGTTGGGCTCAGAGCCGAGCCCGGTTTTGGTCGTTCGGCGCGCTGCGCTGGAAAAGAGTCAGATGTTGTTCTGCTCGCGGAAACGCTGGATATCGCGGCGGTCTTTCTTGGACGGCCGTCGCGCCGGTGGTAATTGGGCGGCCTGCATGGTTTTACGTTGCCACGCGAGGTCTTCCCGTTTTTTAATGCTGTCGTCGGTCTCGTGATAGAGCTTCTGGGCTTCCGGGGCGCCCCGACGGCGGTCGCTGATTTCGTCAACGATGATGACTTTTTCCTGCCAGCCCAATCGCAGGGTCAACTTTGCGCCGGTTTCCACCATCCTGCCGGGCTTGCAGCGCTGGCTGTTGTAGTGGACCTTGCCGCCTTCAATAGCTTCCTTGGCCAGGGAGCGGGTTTTGTAGAAACGCGCAGCCCAGAGCCATTTGTCGAGTCTTACGCGGTTGTCGTCAGTGGTGGGTGCCGCCATGTCTCCTCGCCTGATGAACGCCTGAAATGATTATAACCTGCTCACCGACCGGATGGCAGAGACTGGCGTTGGCGCAACGCTGGCAGCACTTCATCGAAATGATGAATGCCGGGGATCTCCGGATGCTGCTTATGCGCCGCTTGCTGACTGTCGGGCGCCAGGACCGCCAGACACTGGCCGATGCCGGCATCCCGGGCACTCTCAAGAACCGGGAAGCTGTCGTCCACCATCAGTGTTGAGCTGGCC
>Ga0207908_1000008_pt1 | contig 98498 bp, 96 predicted proteins | sample MalvirmetagMSP81_FD_184224 | JGI IMG/M metagenome (GOLD analysis project Ga0207908, IMG submission 184224) | Marine viral communities from the Deep Pacific Ocean - MSP-81 (SPAdes) | ecosystem: Environmental > Aquatic > Marine > Oceanic | place: Pacific Ocean | collected 2011-04-18
TAATGCCGTTGGGATTGAGGGTGGATACGTTAAGGGGATGGAGCTAGCAGGATTTGCGGTGCTGGATTCCACTTTCCGACCTCTTTCAGCTGCACAGTCAGGCATCGGAAGGGACACTGTTACCGTAGAGGTGCATAACTTTGCGGCCGATATTGGAATGAGTAATCTGTCGATAGGCGGCGTGGGCCTTGGTGCAGTCACATTGGACAATGTTCGGGTGACGGATACGGCGATTACGCTAAACCACTAACAACCCGCATCATTAACTCCCCACACCTAGTTGTCTTCAGCCTTAAATCCTCAGTTCTTTGAGCATCTTGAACTTTACCTGTCGGCTAGCTCTTTTTAGCAGGTCTATGCAGGGCAGCAGTCGCGATGCCAATTATTGATCCGGTACTGCAATCGAAAGATCGAATCCTCCACCTGGTCTCGGGGTCAGGTTGATCGGCCCCTCGTTTATGGCCTGAGGAATCTGGATCCGATCGATACCTGGCGGGTTACCGATCGAGAAGTTCAGGTTCTGCCCGTCAAAGCCAATACCGAGCTGATCGTTCAGGAAGGTCTGGGTGAAGGGCTCATCGGGAATCTCCGCCTGTTGTCCGAAAATAATGGGCGGGATGGTTGGTGTGAACTCAGCTGGCGGCTGGGCCCTTGCCAGTTCATCCTGTGGCAGGAGCAGGGCGCGTCTCAGGAATTCTTCCTCGGCACTTGCCAGTGCGTCCTTTCTGCCTTCTTCCACATATCGCTGCAGGGCTTCCCGGTACGCCTCTTCCTCGGCTTCGGTGAGAACCGGTTCGCCTGGGGAAATGGTGAGGGCGCGGATAATGCGCTGGCGGTCTGCTTCCGATTTCTGCTGCTTCTTGGGCACGATGATAACGGCAGAGTCCTTAACGTACGTCTCTACCATTTCATCTGAGGTGAGGGCCTGAACGCCCGCCAAGGCGGGCAGGGAAACAGTGATCCCGGCAATTGCGGCGGCAAGCAGATTCAAGCGTCTCATAGTCAGGTCCTTTTTAGGCTTGCAGGCTTGCAGGATTGAAGGCTGCGAATGCAGGCTTCTGACATCGCACAGAAACCGTCCGCTCCATAGTCAGTATTCGGTTTGTCCGACAGGATTTCAAGTTGGTTTTTGTTGCTTTGTGATCAGATTCGATTCAAATCGGGTATTGTTAGGGAGGAGCGACGATCCAGAAGATGTTGTCGGAACTTTCAATGCATTTTGTCGCCTCAAGGGCCCCATGAAAAACCACGTATCAGAACGCTGGCAGCGTTGGGTGAATCGGAGACTTCCCCGTTCCGACGTTCAGACATTCAGTCAGAAGAATATTTTCATTTTGCCGACCGGGGCCGGTGTGGTGTTCGGCATTTTACTGCTGATCATGCTCATCACCGGCATCAATTATCAGAACAGCCTGATCTACCTGGTTACCTTCCTGCTCGGCGCGGTCTTTGTCGGTGCCATGCATCAGACTCATCGCAACCTGTCGGGGCTTCAGCTGGCATTGGTTCAACCCGGCGAAGGCGTAGCCGGTGATGAAGTGCCGTTCCGGTTTCGTGCAACGGCCGGGCGTGATGACGCTGTTGCCATCATGTTGTCGTGCGAGGAATTCAGTCTGGGGGCTACTCATATCAAGGCGGGTCAGTCGAAGGACATGACTTTGCCCGTACCCTCTGCATACCGGGGTTACCTCCGGCCTGAGAGAATTCGTGTCGAAACCCGCTTTCCCTTTGGTCTTCTCAAGGCCTGGTCCTGGATCAGGCCGGTATCGTCCGGCATTGTTTCACCGAGGCCACTGGCGGCACCAGAGGTAGCCAGTACCATCGAAGCTGGCGATGAAACCGAGCAGACCAACCCAGCGCCTGGCAACGATCATGCGGACTTGAGACCATGGCGTGAGGGTGACCCCAGCCAGCGGGTCATGTGGAAACGTTACGCCAGGAGCGGCCAAATGGTCGTTGCCGATTGGGAGGGCGAACGGGGCAGCCCTCATTGGCTGGACTTCAATGCCTTTCCCGGCGCTGATTACGAACTTCGGCTTAGCTACCTTGCGTGGCTCGTAAACGAGCGTGAACGGACCGGTGCCCGTTTTGGTTTAAGTTTGCCTGGACAGGTCATCGAACCAGATTCTGGCTCATCCCATGTAAGCCGCTGTCTCCGTGCGCTGGCGGTGTGGGGAGAGGAGCGCCCAAGGGATGCGATGACAGAACGACACGGTAGCCGGCAGTCTGAATCCGATGAGGCCGATGGCCCCCAGCGGAGGCGTGCATGAAGGTCTCTGGTAATAGTTCTGAGTTGGTGGCCGCAGATGGTGTCGAAACCGGATTGCCTTCCCGGGCCTTGTTGTGGCTGTTCGGCAGTTTTGCAATTTTGCTCACGCCGCAACTGGATCGCCTGCCCATTTGGCTGATAGCCGCCTGCCTGGTGCTGGCCGGATGGCGCGGGGCGGCACAGTTCGGCCATGTTCGTCTGCCAGGGCGGTGGCTGCGAACCGGCATTATGTTGGTGTTGGTTGCGGTCTATATTGCCACGGTCCAGGGGCGCTTTACCGTGGATACGGCGGCGTCGTTTTTCGTGCTGGCGGTAGGGCTGAAGTGGCTTGAGACCCGAACCGTGCGCGATTTCTACGTGCTGTTCTTCATCCTTGCCTATCTGGGCACCGTGAATTTTCTGTTTCATCAGGAAATCCATTGGAGCCTCGTCAATATCCTCGCGGTTGCCTTGCTCTTAGTCGGTTTGCAGATCATCAACGCGCCGGATCTTCCTGGCAGCGTGAAGGCAGGCTGGAAAAGGCTGGGCCTGATGTTGCTGAAAACCCTGCCCATTGTCGTTCTGCTGTTTGTGTTTTTCCCGCGCATGGAGCCACTTTGGAGTGTGCCCCTGGTGTCCGGCCAGGCCAGGACGGGCATCAGTGACACCATGCGGCCAGGTGATATCTCAAATCTGGCTCAGAGCAGTGAGCGCGCGTTCCGAGCCACCTTTGGCGGACAGATGCCGGCTTACCGGGATCGGTATTGGCGAGGGCTGATCCTGGACTATCTCGATGGTGAAACCTGGAAGCAGCGCGACCGCGAACCATTCCAGCGCCCGGGACGGGTCGCCCTGGATGGCGGTGTTGGTGAGCTCGAGCCAGGCCAGTACGATGTGCTTCTTGAGCCAACGGACCAGCGCTGGGCCTTCGCGTTGGAGAGTTCGCGGGCCGTCTCGAGCAATGTTGTTGAGGAGTCTGAGGATCTCTTTCGGTTTAGACGGCCGGCAGATACCTCGGTGCGGTATCGCCTGGCCCAGGAAGATGCAAACAAACAAGCTCGTGAATTTTTGACCCTTAAGCAGCGGCGGCGCTACCTCCAGTTGCCGGCGACGGGAAATCCCCGCGCCCGACAGTTCGCTCGTGAGCTACGCAGCCAATACGGTGACATTGAGTTGGTTCAGACACTGTTAACCCGATTCCGGGAACAACCTTACTTCTACACGCTCAGGCCGCCCACCATGGGCGACAACGGCATCGATAACTTGTTGTTCGATTCCCGGCGCGGCTTCTGTGCCCACTACGCAGGAGCCACCACGTTCTTGCTGCGCTCTGCCGGCATTCCCGCGCGGGTTGTTGTGGGGTATCAGGGCGGGGCGCCTGGCGCCGGTGGCGATTACCTGATCGTCCGCCAGTACGATGCCCACGCCTGGGTTGAGGCATGGGTTGGTGACAGAGGGTGGGTCCGGATTGATCCGACCGCCGCCATAGCCCCAAGCCGAATTGAATCGGGATTGCGGGATGCGGTTGCGGATGAAGGCTCGTTCCTTGAAAACAACTGGGCATCGCCTCAGCGCTATGCCGATATTGCTGTGATTCAGTGGGCCAGCCTCCAGCTGGACCGGATCAATTACCAGTGGCAGCGCTGGATTGTGGGGTATCAGGGGCAAACCCAGATGAATCTGATGTCCCGTCTTCCCGGCAGCTTTGGCATGCGGGAGCTCGGTTACCTGACTGCCGGTATCGTCGGTGTGGGCTTACTGATAGCCGGGCTGGTTTCCGCCTGGCAGATGCGTCGCGGCGGATCCCGCGATGCCTTCCTGCGCATCATCGGCGGCTGGCACCACTTGAGCGCAAAGGCCGGAGTGCCGGTACGGGTCGGCGAGACACCATCAACGTTGGCTTTGAGGTTGGCAAAGGCTGAACCTGCTGTTGCCGAATCCGCCCGGCTTTTTGCCCACAGCATTAACAGCCATTACTATAGCGTTGGCTCGTCTGCGGGTCGCGATCGCGAGCTCAAACGTCTGCGGCGCCTGTTGCAGACCATGAAAAAACAGCTTCGGCGCCGACATTCAACCATGGGAAAACGTTCTTGACCGATAACGCACGCAATATGCCCTGGCAATCACGGGCCTGGGCCACGGTTCGAAGCCAATGGTCTGCAGGCCGGTTGCCCCATGCCCTGATCATTACGGGTGAACGTGGTGTGGGTAAACGCGCTTGGGCCCAGGCAGTGGCGGAATTACTGTTGTGTGATGCACCAACTACCGGCGAGGCGGGTGAGCCTGGTGCCTGTGGGCGCTGTAAACAGTGTGAACTGTTCGCAGCAAGCACCCACCCGGATCTCCGTGCGTACGCACCGGAGAAGTCCCGGATGGTAAAGGTTGATCAGGTGAGAGCGTTGTCGTCTTTTGCGGTGGCGTCGCCCCAGGTGGCCCAGCGAAAAGTCGCGATTATTGATCGTGCTGACCAGCTCAACATCAACGCGGCCAATGCGCTGCTTAAAACCCTGGAAGAGCCTCAGCCGGATGTCACCCTATTGCTCCTGCAGGAAAGCGGGCGGCCACTTTTGCCGACGATTCGTTCGCGGTGCCAGACCGTTACCATACCTACGCCGGACATGGAGGCAGCCAACAACTGGCTAGTGGGTGAGGTTCAGGCCCTGGATGAGGCGGCCCGGCCCTCCGCTCAGGTACTGGCAAAAGCGTTAATGCTCTCCGGCAACGCGCCGAGGCTGGCACTGGAATATGCCACGGGTGAGTTTATCGGATTGCGTGATAAGGCGTTTGATCAGTTCAAGCAGTTCATGAAGGGGCGCGTGCCGGTAGCGGAAGCGGCCAAGGCATTCAAGGCGCTCGGGCTGGAAGACAGCCTCTGGTTATTCGAAGGCTGGGCAGCTGACCTGGCAAGGCTGAGCCTGGGTGGCTCAGCGATCGATACGGAAGCAGAAGAAATGCTTGGCTTCCTTGCGCGGTCGAATCCAACATGGCGCGCCCATAAGCTGTTGGATATGGTCAAGGAGGCTCGGGAGGCTGGTGTCTATAATGCCAACCCCGAACTGGAGGCGAGTCGATTGTTGATTGCCTGGCAGAAGTTGATGCCTGTAAAACGTCGAGCCGGTTGATGACCTGTGATAGCGCCTTCCTGACAAACAACTGCTATGATTGCGAAAAGACAGGGATTTTTGTTCCTGCAACAACCTATTGAGATGACAAGAAAAGGTGTCAGTTATGGGGCCCGGATTTGGTGCACGCAGTGGCATTCTCACCCTGACCATTAAAGACAAGGCGGTTCTGTACGCCGCGTATATGCCCTACATTCGCCAGGGCGGGTTATTTATCCCAACCCAGAAGCAATACCAACTGGGAGACGAGGTTTTTCTGCTCTTGAACCTCATGGATGAGCCCGAAAAAATTCCGGTGGCGGGCAAAGTGATCTGGATTACCCCCAAAGGTGCCCAAGGCAATCGTGCGGCCGGCATCGGGGTGCAGTTCAATGGTGACGATGAGACGGCCCGTACCAAAATTGAATCCTATCTGGCGGGGTCGCTAAGTTCTGATCGCCCCACGCACACGATGTAAGGCGACCCAAGTATGAATGATACCGCCGTGTCTGCCGAGATATCTGAGAGCTTGACCGAATTCCGGGAAGCGGAATGGCAGCTCAGGAATGTTCACGTCGCAGGCTTGCACTGGCATGCCGATCGCAAAACCACGAACGACGTTCCGGTGCTCATGCTACATGGCTGGCTGGATAACAGCCTGACGTTTATCAAGTTGGCCCCTGCATTGGCCGCTCTGGCCGAGGTGTATGCCGTTGATATGGCGGGCCATGGCAAATCCGGACATCGCCCGGTCGGGCAAAGCTATCTGTTGATGGATTACGTCGCGGACGTGGCGGAACTGGTGGAAAATCACCTGCTGGCGAGCGGAAAAGAGCGGGTTGATCTGGTTGGTCATTCCCTCGGTGGCATTGTCTGCGCGCTTTACGCAGCGGCGTTCCCGGAGCGGGTTCGGAAGCTGGTGATGATCGACAGTCTTGGCGCAATCAGCCGCCCGGTCGATCAGACGATTCCTCAGCTTCGGCGCGCAATTCAGAAGCGACTTGCGGGCTCAGGGCGTCAAACCATTTACCCGGATATCGAAACCGCTGCGAAAGCCAGGGAAGGGGGGCTTAGCCCGCTGAGTCCGGAGGCTGCGCTTACGTTAACCCCACGCAACATGAGGCAGGAGCAGGGTGGATATGTCTGGCGGACCGATTCGCGTCTGCGCCATCCAACGCCTTTGATGATGAGTGAAGATCAGGTTATGGCCTCGCTGCGGGCGATTACGACGCCGACCCTGTTCGTGCGCGCTGACTCTGGTCTGCTGGCCAATCACGGCGGGCTTGATGAGCGGGGTCAAGCCATTGCCAACCTGAAGATTGCGCATGTTCCGGGCGGACATCATTGCCATCTGGATGGCGATACGCGCCCGGTTTCCGAGGCCATCAAACACTTTTTGAGCGATGAATAATATCTTTTCTAAAAAACTGTTCTCCCTGTGCTTGCTGCTGTCAGCATTCGGCGTTGCGCCTTTGGCGACGGCGGCCACCCCCGAGGTAATGCCTGACCCTTTTCCCCAGTCTTCGCTTGAGACCACGACGACCATCCGGTCACCCGGACATCTGGTGCTTTTCAGCCCGGTTCGGGAAGTGAATGATGAAATTCGCTCCGAAACCATGGCCCGGCTTCCGGTCCAGGGCGAAGGTCGGCTGTACGAAATCGCCCGTGACTCCAGTCGCGCAAAGGCCAGGGATCATTACCGGCGCTTGTTGCAGGCTCGGGGCGCCCAGGTGCTGTTCGAGTGTTCAGGGATTGGATGCGGGCGGAGTAATGTCTGGGCCAATCAGATCTTTGGTCAGCGCGTTCTTTATGGTCGAGATGCTACCCAGGATTACCTGGTCGCAGGCACCACTGAAAGCGACGGGAGCCGGTGGCTAACCCTGGTTTACACGGTAACCCGGGGCAATCTCAGGGAATACGTGTGGATTGAACACCTGGCTGTGGACCCGGGCGCAATGGTTCCGGGCTTGGGCAGTGTGAATAACAGGATTCGTGGGCCGGTTGTCGTACCCTGGAAAGGCGGGGTCACCTATCGTTTCGACTGGTCGGCCACAGAGCGGCGCCAGATTTCAGAGTGGGCCAGTGACGATGCGGCTACCGTTATTCTCACGGGTTTTGCCGCTCTTGGTGCCGATGAAACGTTAGAAGACGCGATGTCCCGCGCTACCGAGGCAACGGAGTCGTTGTCAGACGTCCTGTCTAAAACCGGGGTGCCGGCGGCGCGCCAGAAACTCATCATTGTTGGTCCGGGCGTTCCCATCGCCGACCCCAATCGCCAGGGCGATCGGGTGGAAGTGACGGTTATCACGAGGTAGTTAAATGGGTGATTCCACAAGCAAGCCGGGGGGCGACCCTGAAAGGACCGTGACTTCTGGAACTGAGGGTGGCGCTTCGGCGGTTGTAAAAAGCTCTACGGTATCCGCGGCCGCATCGGAGACATCATCTAGTCAGCCAAAGGCGGCTGCCAAACGGCAAACGGTCGCGCTGACGCTGGGCAGCGGTGGCGCCCGAGGCTACGCCCATATTGGTGCAATCGAAGTCTTGGTGGAACGCGGCTACGACATCATTGCGGTGTCTGGGTGCTCCATGGGCGCACTCGTCGGCGGCATGTATGCCGCGGGCAAAATGCAGGCGTACAAGGACTGGGTAACCGGCTTGGGCCAGTTCGATGTCCTGAAGCTGCTCGATGTCACTTTCAATTCGGTCGGCGCGATACGCGGTGAGAAAATTTTCTCAGTGGTTCGGGAGATGTTGGGCGACACCCGAATTGAGGATCTGCCCATTGCCTTTACCGCCGTGGCTACTGATTTGCTTGCCCACAAGGAGATCTGGTTCCAGGAGGGCCCACTCGACCAGGCGATACGTGCCTCCGTGGCAATCCCCAGTGTCGTAACACCGTTGGTACTGAATGGCCGGGTTCTGGTGGACGGCGCGCTGCTGAATCCGCTTCCCATCATTCCGACGATCTCTTCTCACGCTGATCTGATTGTAGCGGTGAATCTTAGTGGAGAGGATGAGCGGCGACGGCGAATTCCAGATGCGGCTTTCAGTCAGGATTCTGAAGGCGCGGATATGGACGAGTGGGTGGATACCATCCGTGAAAAAGCATCCCGTTGGTTTGACTGGGATACGTTGAAGTCCCTGGCTGCGCGAAAAGCGGAAAGTGACGAAACCCCCGAGGACAAGATCTCCCGGGAGATGAAGAAAAAAGGTGCTCAGAAAAAGGAAGAAAAGAGCGGCAACGAGAAAAAGGCTCAGGAAGAGCACGAAACCATCGACTGGGACAAGCTGGGAATTGGCAAGTTCGATGTCATGAACCTGACCGTGGAAACCATGCAGAGTGCTCTTGTGCAGTACAAGCTTGCCGGTTATCCGCCGGATCTGTTGGTTAATATTCCCAAGAACGCCAGCAGAAGCTACGACTATCATAAGGCACCGGAGTTAATTCAGCTTGGTCGCGAACGCATGTCGGCAGCATTGGACCGATTTGAGAAAAACAGGAGCAGCTCCGGGCCACTCGCGATTTAATCAGTGTCTGCCAAGACCGGATGTCGCAGAGGCTGCAGGGTGGGTATTAAAGGGCGTATAATGCCGCGCTGTTAATTTTGCCTTACAGGACCGTGCCCGTGACCAGCCCTATTGATGACCTACACACCGTTCGCGACTATCTGCGATACGCGTCAACGCAATTTGCGGCCTCTGGGTTGTATTTTGGTCATGGCACCGACAACGTCTGGGACGAGGCGGTGCAATTGGTGATGCGGTCCCTGAACCTGCCGCTGGAGAACAACACCCTGTTTCTTGATGCGCGGCTGGTCCGTGAAGAGCGACAGCTGATTCACGAACGCATCAAGCGCCGGATCACCGAGCGAGTTCCACTGGCGTATTTGCTGGGTGAAGCCTGGTTCATGGGTATGCCGTTTCACGTCGACGAGCGCGTTCTGGTGCCGCGCTCACCCATCGGTGAGCTGCTCGAAAACGGTCTCCAGCCCTGGCTGGGTGACAAGTCGGTGAGCCGTGTGCTGGATCTTTGTACCGGCAGTGGGTGCATTGGCATCGGCGCCGCCAGTATGTTTGAAGATGCTCTGGTTGATCTGGCCGACATCTCGGTTGATGCGCTGGAGGTGGCCGAATCGAACATTGATCTGCATGAGCTTGGTGATCGGGTCCAATGCATTCAGTCGGACGTATTCAGCAACATCATCGGCCGGTACGATGTCATTCTGAGCAATCCGCCGTACGTCGATGCGGAAGATCTTGCTGACATGCCGGATGAATACCATCACGAGCCTGAACTGGGATTGGCGGCTGGCTCTGACGGGCTGGATATTGCCCATCGGATTCTCGAAAAGGCTGCCGAGCACCTGACCGATGACGGGCTGCTGATTGTCGAAGTTGGCAACAGCTGGGGTGCAATGGATGATGCCTATCCGGAGCTTCCGCTGACCTGGCTGGAGTTCGAGAATGGTGGCAGTGGGGTGTTCCTGGTTACTGCGGAAGCCCTTCGCGAATGGCAGAAAAAGGCTTAAACCCTTTTCATATATAAACTGAATAAAGTGCTGAATCATGTCGGGAAATACCTTCGGAAAGTTGTTCACGGTCACCTCTTTTGGTGAAAGCCACGGCGCTGCACTGGGCTGCATTATTGATGGTTGCCCTCCAGGTCTGGAGCTAACAGAAGCGGACATGCAGCGCGATCTGGATCTTCGCAAACCCGGCACCTCCCGACACACCACCCAGCGTCGGGAGGCGGATGAAGTGCGGATTTTGTCGGGCGTGTTTGAAGGCAAGACGACTGGCACTCCGATCGGCCTTTTGATCGAGAACACCGATCAGCGCTCCAAGGATTACTCCAAGATCGCCGAGCAGTTCCGGCCGGCGCACGCCGATTACACCTACATGCACAAATACGGTGTGCGTGACTATCGTGGTGGCGGACGTTCTTCTGCTCGGGAGACCGCCATGCGGGTTGCCGCGGGCGCGGTCGCCCGGAAGTACCTGGAACAACGCCTGGGTATTACCATTCGCGGTTATCTGTCTCAGCTCGGCCCGATCAAGATCGAAAAGATCGATTGGGACCAGGTCCACCAGAATCCGTTTTTCTGCCCGGATGCCGATAAGGTGCCAGAAATGGAGGCCTACATGGACGCGCTCCGGAAGGAGGGCGATTCTATCGGTGCCCGCATTAACGTGGTAGCCGAGGGTGTTCCGCCCGGATTGGGCGAGCCAATATTTGATCGTCTCGACGCCGATCTGGCCCATGCCCTGATGAGCATTAATGCGGTCAAGGCGGTGGAGATTGGTGCCGGCTTCGACAGTGTCGAGCAGAAAGGCACCGAGCACCGGGATGAAATGACGCCGGAGGGCTTCCTGTCCAATAACGCCGGCGGCGTGCTGGGTGGCATTTCCTCTGGCCAGCCGATCACGGCAAGTATTGCGCTGAAGCCGACCTCCAGCCTGCGCCTGCCCGGGCGCGGCATTGATGTTCATGGCAACCCGGCCGAGATCATCACCACCGGACGTCACGATCCGTGCGTTGGCATTCGCGCCACACCGATTGCCGAGGCGATGATGGCCATCGTGTTGATGGATCATTACCTGCGTCATCGGGGGCAAAACGGTGATGTGTCGGTAGACACGCCGGTGCTGGGCCAGTTGTAAGCCGCAGCTGGCTCGGGAGCGCAGGCTATCTACTGGCGACTGTCCAACCTCTATTTCTGGTTCTTTGCCCTCCTCGGAGGGCTTTTGCCGTATTGGTCCCTGTATCTCGAAGGGCAGGGATTTACCTATCTCCAGATCGCCACGTTGATGGCGACCATTCAGCTGACCAAAATCGTTGCTCCCAGCGTGTGGGGTTGGCTCGGCGATCGCAGTGGACAGCGGGTTCGGTTGGTTCGCTTCGGGGCAATCACCGGCTCGCTGTTTTTCGCGGGTGTGTTTCTTGAGCCTGGGTTTTATGGCCTGTTACTGGTCATGCTGGCGTTCACCTTTTTCTGGAATGCCATCCTCCCGCTTTACGAGGTCATCACGCTCCGCACACTCGGCAAACGCAAAGATAAGTATGGCAAGGTCAGGCTCTGGGGTTCAGTAGGTTTCATTGTTGCCGTCGGTGTCGTCGGGGCCATTCTCGAGTATGTGCCCATCCAGAGTCTCCCCTGGCTGCTGCTGCCGGTGTTCGCCGGTATCGCAGTCTCTGCGTTTTTGGTGCCCTCGGAGCAGGGCGAACGCAAGCCGCCTGCGCCAAAAGGCAGTTTGAAAGCGATTGTGATGCACCCAGCGGTGGTTGCGTTTTTCCTGATGAACTTCCTGTTGCAGGTGTCGCACGGCGCCTATTACACGTTTTTCAGCATTCACCTTGCGCAGCACGGGTATGGCAAGCTATCCATTGGTTTGCTGTGGTCGTTGGGGGTGATTGCCGAAATAGGCCTGTTTCTGGTCATGCACCGGCTGTCCCGTCGGTTCAGTGTCCGGCAGATTGCGATCGGTGCGCTCACGTTGACGATGATTCGCTGGGTACTAATCGCAGAGGTGACCGATGTGTTGGCGGTTCTGATCTTCGCGCAGTGCCTGCATGCGGCCTCTTATGGGGCGCTGCATGCGCTTTCCGTGCAATACATTCAGGGTTTCTTTGGCAAGCATCATCATGGCCAGGGTCAGGCACTCTACAGCGGTCTGACCTTTGGCGCAGGCGGTGCGTTGGGGGCCTGGATGTCCGGGTTTCTTGTTGATGGTTTCAGCACCTCGGCTGCGTTCTGGGGCGGTGCCGTTGCCATGCTGGTTGCCATCGTCATTACCTGGCGGGGGTTGAGGCCGCCTCCAGCACCTGCTGTGCAAACGGAAGGCTAATCCGGTGTCTGGCCTGGGCTTGTGTTCAGTTCTTCTTCCCGTACGATTGCCAGCAAGGCCTGGGCCGCCAGACTAAGCCGACGGCCTGAGAGTCCAATTGCGCCCAGTACCCGGGAAACCGAAAAGCCGAGATCCAGCCTGTGAACAGAGTTGTCCAGCATGCGGATGGGTAGAACGCTCCAGCCCAGCCCGACACTGGTCATCATCTTTATGGTTTCCAGATAGTTGGTTGGAATCTGTTGCTGTAAGGGCAGGTTTGCCTCAAGGAACAAGCGACTGACGGTACGATAGGTCGCGGTTGTGGTGTCCGGCAGGAGTGCCGGGTAGCGAGCCAGGTCGCTGAGGGTTACCGGGTTTTGGCTGGTGAGTTCGTGGTCCGGTCCAGTGGCAAAGGCCATCGGGTCAGCCCATTGCTCGTACACCATGAAATGGCTTTCCAAGCTGTCACTGAGTGTGACAAACGCCAGTTCCGCTTTTCGTTTGCGCATCTGTGCGTAGGCTGCATCCGATTCCATGAATTGCAGGTTCAGTTTCACGTCGGGGTAGTCGGCGGTAAAGCGTCGAAGCCAGTTGGGCAAATGATGCAAGCCAATGTGGTGGCTGGCTATGATCTGTAACTCACCGGCAAGGGCTTCATTATCTGGGGATAGCGACACTCGTGCGTTATGGATTTCGTCCAGAATCAGGCGTGCGTGAGGGAGCAGGCGAGTACCGGCTTCTGTTAGCCGGATTTGCCGATGACTGCGGTCAATCAAGATGGTGCCCAGTTGGTGCTCCAGTGTCGCCAGCCGTTTGCTGATGGCCGGCTGGGTGAGGTGCAGAACCTCGGCAGCTTCTGAGAAAGAGCCCTGATCGATAATCGTCAGAAAGGCGCGAAGGGAATTGGAGTCCATGGGCTTCACCGGGGCAGTGGGTGTAATAGGTGCGCATGCAGTGGGCGCTACAGCCCCAAAAATAAGTTATGCCAATATGGAATGCAAAGAATAAAAAACATGAATTGAGGTTATCGGATGCGGGGGAGTAAGATAGACCCATTCATTGAACAAGAACCCCCTACGAACGAGAGAGTAATCATGGCGGGCAAGACCTTATACGACAAACTGTGGGACGACCACCTGGTCAAGCAACGGGACGACGGCTCTGCGTTGATTTATATCGACCGTCAGCTGCTGCACGAAGTCACTTCGCCTCAGGCGTTTGAGGGCTTACGGCTGGCCGGGCGTAAGCCCTGGCGGATCGATGCGAACATCGCCACTCCTGATCACAACGTTCCGACCACGGATCGAGACAAGGGTATCGACGGTATTGTCGATCCGGTCTCCCGCACCCAGGTGGAAACCCTCGACAAGAACTGCGACGAGTTCGGCATCCTCGAATTCAAGATCAAGGACCAACGCCAGGGCATTGTGCACGTTATCGGGCCTGAGCAGGGTGCAACGCTGCCCGGTATGAGCATCGTCTGTGGCGACTCCCATACCTCCACCCACGGCGCCTTCGGGTGTCTGGCTCATGGCATTGGCACCTCAGAGGTTGAGCACGTACTGGCGACCCAGTGCCTGGTGCAGCAGAAAATGAAGAACATGCTGGTGAAGGTAAATGGCAAGCTCGAGCCAGGAGTGACGGGTAAAGACGTTGTACTGGCTATCATTGGCAAGATCGGTACCGCCGGCGGTACCGGTCATGCCATCGAATTTGGCGGTGAAGCCATTCGTGGTTTGAGCATGGAAGCCCGCATGACCATCTGCAACATGTCGATTGAAGCGGGTGCCCGGGTGGGCATGGTTGCCGTGGATGACACCACCATCGACTACGTGCGTGGCCGTCCGTTTGCACCGACCGGTGAAACGTGGGATGCAGCGGTGGACTACTGGCGCACCCTGCACAGCGACGACGATGCTGTCTTCGATAAAGTGGTCGAGCTCGAGGGCTCTGAGATCAAGCCGCAGGTCAGTTGGGGTACTTCACCGGAAATGGTCGCCGGCGTCGACGGCTTCGTGCCGGATCCGGCCAAAGAGCAGGATCCCATCAAGCGTGAAGGCATTGTTCGGGCTCTGAAGTATATGGGGCTCGAACCTAACACGCCGATCACGGGCATTGCCCTGGATCGGGTATTTATCGGTTCCTGCACCAACAGCCGTATTGAGGATCTGCGCGAAGCGGCGGCAGTGGTCAAGGGGCGCAAGGTCGCTGCTGGTCTGAAGCAGGCCATGGTGGTCCCGGGCTCTGGTTTGGTGAAAGCCCAGGCCGAACAGGAAGGGCTGGATAAGATCTTTATCGAAGCAGGATTGGAATGGCGTGATCCGGGTTGCTCCATGTGTCTGGCCATGAATGCCGACAAATTGGGGCAGGGTGAGCATTGCGCGTCCACGTCCAACCGGAACTTCGAAGGACGTCAGGGCTTTGGTGGTCGCACTCACCTCGTCAGCCCAGCCATGGCCGCCGCCGCAGCGGTTACCGGCCATTTCGTTGATGTCCGTGAATTGATGAATTGAGCCACAGGAGAGAGACCATGCGCGCATTAAAGCAACACCAGGGCCTGGTGGCCCCCATGGACCGTTCCAATGTGGACACGGACATGATCATTCCCAAGCAGTTTTTGAAGTCTATCAAGCGGACCGGGTTTGGGCCGAACCTGTTTGATGAACTGCGTTACCTGGATGAGGGCAAGCCGGATCAGGATTGCTCCGAGCGTCCGATCAATCCGGATTTCGTTCTTAACCAGGATCGGTACAAAAACGCCAGTGTGCTGCTTGCCCGCACTAACTTTGGTTGTGGTTCGAGCCGTGAGCACGCCCCATGGGCGCTGGAAGACTATGGTTTTCGGGTGATCATTGCTCCCAGCTTTGCCGATATTTTCTACAACAACTGCTTTAAGAATGGGTTGTTACCAATTGTTTTAGAAGAAAAAATTGTTGATCAGCTTTTCAATGAGGCTGAGGCTCAAGAGGGCTATCAACTGGCGGTTGATCTCGAGGCAAAGACGGTCACCACGCCTGCCGGTGAGGCCTTCGATTTTGAGGTTGATGACTTCCGTCGCCACTGCCTGCTGAATGGCCTCGACGATATCGGCGTCACCCTCGAGCAAGCCGAAGTGATCAAGGCCTACGAAGAGCAGCGTCGACAGACCGCGCCCTGGTTGTTTGGCGCCGGAAACTGATTCTTATTGATTGAAGTAGATCTGACACAGGAAAGGATTATGTCCAGAACCGTATTAATGCTGCCGGGCGATGGTATCGGTCCCGAAATCGTTGCCGAAGCCGAACAGGTACTGAAAAAAGTAAACGAAAAATTTGGGTTGGGGCTCAGCTTTGAATCGGGTCTGGTCGGTGGTGCTGCCATCGATGCGACCGATTCGCCGCTGCCAGCGGAAACCCTGGAGAGCGCCAGAAAAGCTGATGCCATCCTGTTGGGTGCAGTTGGCGGCCCGAAGTGGGACAGCCTCCCGATGGCAAAGCGACCGGAAAAGGGCCTGTTGGGCCTGCGTTCGAATCTGGAGCTGTTTGCCAACCTGCGGCCGGCCATCCTATATCCCCAGCTGGCCTCGGCGTCGTCACTGAAGCCCGAGGTGGTGTCTGGTCTGGATATCATGATCGTGCGAGAGCTGACCGGCGGCATCTACTTTGGTCAGCCGCGAGGCGTTCGTGAACTTGAGAGCGGTGAGCGCCAGGGCTATAACACTTACGCTTATACCGAATCCGAGATTCGCCGGATTGGCCGTGTAGCGTTTGAGGCGGCTCAGCAGCGGGGCAAGAAACTGTGCTCCGTGGACAAGGCCAACGTCCTGGAAGTGACCGTGTTGTGGCGCGAGATCATGAACGATCTGTGCCGTGAATACCCGGATGTCGAACTGTCTCACATGTATGTGGATAACGCTGCCATGCAGCTGGTTCGCGCACCCAAGCAATTCGACGTGATTGTGACTGGCAACATGTTTGGTGATATTCTTTCTGACGAAGCAGCTATGCTGACCGGGTCTATTGGCATGTTGCCATCGGCGTCGCTGAACTCCGACAAGCAGGGTATGTATGAACCTTGCCACGGTTCAGCCCCGGATATTGCAGGTCAAGGCATTGCCAATCCGCTGGCTACCATCCTGAGCGCCGCCATGTTGTTGCGCTACAGCTTGGGTGAGGAAACAGCCGCGGAAGCTATTGAGACAGCGGTCAGCAAGGTGCTTGATCAGGGCTTGCGTACAGCTGACATCATGTCCGATGACGGCAAACGGGTCTCGACCCGTGAAATGGGCGAAGCCGTACTGGCTGCCCTGTAAACAGGCGCCTGTCCCGAAAATTTCAGACCCGACGGCACCACGATGCGGCTGCCGCGGGATCACCCATCCTGTCCCAGCCAGCGAAAAAGGTTGAGGGCGGGCATAAAAGAGGTTCAAAGGTCGCACATGAAGCGAGTTGGACTTGTAGGTTGGCGTGGCATGGTGGGCTCGGTCCTCATGCAGCGCATGCGTGACGAAAACGATTTCGCCGATATCGATCCGGTATTTTTCTCAACGTCGCAGACCGGTAAACCGGCGCCGGACGTTGGCAAGGAAGGGGTGCCTCCACTCCAGGACGCGTTCGATATCGATACTCTCAAAACCCTTGATGTTGTCGTCACCTGTCAGGGTGGGGATTACACCTCGGCGGTTTACCAGAAGCTGCGCGATGCCGGTTGGCAGGGCTATTGGATTGATGCCGCATCGACTCTGCGCATGGTGGACCATTCAGTTATCGTGCTGGACCCGGTTAACCGCAATGTGATCGATTCAGCCCTGGCCGAAGGTGTTAAAGATTACGTCGGTGGTAACTGTACTGTCAGTCTGATGATGTTGGCCCTGGGCGGCCTGCTTGAGCAGGATCTGATCGAATGGGTTTCTCCCATGACCTATCAGGCCGCTTCCGGTTCCGGTGCCCAGAACATGCGGGAGCTGCTCAACCAGATGGGCGATCTGCATGGCAGCGTGAAATCCGAGCTGGCGGATCCATCGTCCGCCATTCTCGAGATTGATCGCAAGGTTACCGAAACCATGCGTTCCGGCGACTTCCCGACTGAGCACTTTGGTGTTCCGCTGGCCGGTAGTCTGATTCCGTTTATCGACAAGCAACTCGACAACGGAATGAGCAAGGAAGAATGGAAGGCCGGTGTTGAGACCAACAAGATTCTGGGTCGCAGCGACAATCCGATTCCGATCGACGGTATCTGCGTTCGTATCGGCGCGATGCGTTCCCACAGTCAGGCCTTGACGATCAAACTCAAAAAGGACCTGCCGGTAGCGGAAATTGAGTCCATTCTGGCGAGAGCGAACGATTGGGTTAAGGTGATTCCCAACGATCGTGATGCCACCATGGAAGAACTCACGCCAGCTAAGGTCACAGGAACCCTCAGCGTTCCGATTGGCCGGATCCGAAAGCTCGCCATGGGGCCAGAATATATCTCTGCCTTCACGGTGGGGGATCAGTTGTTGTGGGGTGCCGCCGAGCCGTTGAGGCGCATGCTGCGAATCCTGCAGGAACGTTAAGAAATGTTACGCGGTGGCAATTAATGCCAACTGTGTCCGGTTTCTGAAAACCGGAAGAGGGGCGAAGGCTGATTTCAGCCTTCGCCCCTGTTATTTTCAAGAGCGCTAGGGAGTTCCGCGCGATTGATAAAAAAATGGTACAAGGGATGCGGCTGATTGATTGATAAAAGGGATATTATCAACAATACTTGCCGGACCAAACGTTAATAAAACGACATAATAACTAGAACTATCCAGACGGAAGTCATCCAACCTCGTCCGATTCTGTTTTATTAAAGCAGTAACGAATAACGGAGACTGGAAAGGAAAAAGCATGAAGGTACGCAAGCTTGCGGTTGCCCTGGCTCTGGCGGGAGGGCTTGGTTCCAGCGTCGCACAAGCCCTGGGGCTGGGAGAAATTGAACTTCAGTCTTATCTGAACGAGCCTTTGGATGCGGAGATAAATCTGCCCCAAAGTCGGGGAGTAGATCCTGGAGACGTGTTTGTGAACGTCGCTCCCGAATCTGCCTATGAAAGGGTTGGACTCAGCCGCAACCAGTTTCTGAGTAAGCTCAGGTTCCAGGTTGTTACACAGAACGATGGATCGCTGGCGGTCAATGTGTCGTCCAGGGAGCCCTTGCGTGAACCCTATCTGAACTTTTTGCTTGAGATGACTTGGCCAAGCGGAAGGTTGATGAGGGAATACGCGGTACTGGTAGATCCTCCGGTGTACGCCGAAGAATCCGGTGTCCAGGAGCAGGTCAGCGTTCCAGCGGTTACCTCGGTCCAGCCGCAGCCGTCAGTCGAGCGAAGCAGCGAATCCATTCGTCGCCAGACTCAGGCCCAGCAATCCCTGAGCCGTGGCTTCCAGGGTAGTACCCTGGGCCCAACCCGGTCATCTGACACCCTCTGGACCATCGCCTCGCGAGTTAGACCCAATGACTCGGTATCAATGCAGCAAGTGATGCTTGCCCTCCAGGATCTGAATCCTGATGCTTTTATTGGCGGCAATATCAATCGCTTGAAGCGCGGTGAAATTCTGCGGGTGCCGACGCTGGACCAGATCCAGTCACGCACCCGAGCCCAGGCGATCCGTGCAGTCAGCCAGCAGAATAGTGACTTCCAGACTCCAAAACGCACCGTCGACGCCACAGCCGCAAGCCAGCCTCAGGCGTCACCGGAACCGGCAACGGCTGGGGGTGATGAGCTTAAGCTTCTGGTCCCGGATGAAGATAGCCGCGAAGCAACTGAAGGCGGTTCAGCCGGTGGCGATGGTCAGCTTGCCGGCGGTGTGGACGCCGGGAATGCGGTCGCGATGGAGCAGCTTGAAAGTGCCCGTCGTGAAAACGCAGAACTGAACACCCGTGTTGGTGATCTGCAGGAGCAGGTCGAGACACTGCAGCGATTACTCGAATTGAAGAATAGCCAGCTCGCAGAAATGCAGCAGATGGCCGGAGATTCGGAAGAAGTCGCAGCAACAGATGCGCCGGAAGGTGCCGCTGACGTTGAAGGCACACCTGTGGCAGCTGATTCCGAGGCTACGGGACAGGATCAGGCTGCTACCGATGCAGGTGAAGCCGAGCCGGCTGCTGAAGTCGAAACTTCTGATGCCACTGAGGGCACAGCCACAGCGCCGGAAGGTGAAGTCGCTGAAGCCGAGGCCGCTGCAGATGACGGTTCTGCGGTTGACGCTGAGCCGATGGCGGAGCCCGAGCAGGTAGAGGTTGTCGAGGCCGAGCCTGTAGCTCCGGAAACTGTAACCGACGAAGCAGCACCAGTGCCGCAGCCGTCCAATCAGCAGCCGGCAGCTGATAGAGGTTTACTGGGAAATATCTTTGATTCCATCACCGGCAACGCGATCTACCAAATTGCAGTTGGTGGTGGCCTGATTGTTCTGCTGCTGCTTCTGTTGCTCTTGGCCCGCAGAAATGCCAATCGTGAAAAGGCGTTTTACGAGCAACTGAACGGTGAACCAGAGGATGCCAGTGATTCGTTCCAGCTGAGCCTGGATGACGAGGAGCCAGGCTCAGCTGGAACCGAAGATCCACTGGCCGAAGCCGACACCTACATTGCCTACGGTCGCCACGACCAGGCAGCCCAAACTCTGGAAACCGCGATTTCCCGTGAGCCAAGCCGCACCGATCTGCGCCTGAAGCTTCTGGGTGTCTATGCCGACAGTCAGGATCGCGATTCTTTTGAAAAGCAGTTTGGCGAGATCGCCGCGCTGGATGACGATCAGGCAATGGCCTCTGCGACAGCGCTTCGCACCCAGTTGGACGAGGCTGAAGCAATGCCGAGCATCGACGATCTTGAGTCACAGCTCAGGTCTGATTCGTTTGGTAGCGTTCAGCCGCTGGATTCTGAAACTGCAGAATCTGATAACGACGAGATGCAGGTTTCTGATGAGCTGTTGGCTGATCAGTATGATTCGGAGCAGGAAGAGCAGATTGAGAACGAATTCGGAGAACTGGATACCGACTTTGCGGATTTCGATCTCAGTGAAGTGGAGTCTGCGGAGAAATCCGCTGATGCCGGAGTAGCGGATTCAGGTGAGCCTGCTGAAGTGGTTCCTGAAGAAAGTGTTGAAGAAGGTACGGACGAGGTCGCTGAAGAAAAGAACGACGAAGACATGATCGAATACGATCTGTCGGGAATTTCTCTCGACTCGGAAGAGGAGGGCGAGGCAGGTCGGAAGGCTTCGCTGGAATCCTCGCCAGAGAGTGATGACGAATATTCGGCGCTGGAAATTGATCTTGAAGATGAGAGCTCGCTGGAGCTGAGCGAGACCGATGAAGATGACGATCTGGAGCTGGAACTCGAAAGCGCTTTTGATGACGAGCCTGAGGCGGATGCTCTTGAGGTTGGTGCAACCGAAGAAGTTTCAAGTGCTGAGCCGGATGTTGACTCCCTCGACGAGTCCTTCCTGGATGAACTTGATGCTGAGTTAGACAAGGTAGCCGACGAAGACAGCGAGCTTGGAGGTGAAGAAGTGGAAGAGTCTTCACTCGACGATCTAGAGCTGGACGTCTCAGATGAGGATCTGGCGTTGATGGAGGAGTTCTCGGATTCCGCAGACTCGGCCAATCATCAGGAGGAAGAGACAGCTGCGCTGGATGATGAATTGAGCCTTGAAGATACGCTCGCCGAGGGTGATGTTCTTGGGGAGACCGAAGCTGCCAGTCTGGAAGAGGAAATCGCCGGCACCGAGGAACTGGAAGAGTTGAGTTCTTTGGATGACTTGGGTGAGCCTGAGTTGCCGAGCGGTGACGACGACGTTGAAGTGCCGGTCGCTTCGGAAACCGTGGACGAAAATGCTTCTAAGTTCGGTGCCATTGAGATTGATGAAAGCGAGTTGGGTGATGAAGACGACTTTGATTTCCTGGCCGGTACTGATGAGGCGGCGACCAAGCTGGATCTGGCCCGTGCTTACATCGAGATGGGCGACAATGATGGTGCCCGTGACATCCTTGAGGAAGTTGCGTTGGAAGGAGACGATGAGCAGAAAGGCGAAGCACAGGATCTCCTTAAAAATCTGTCCTGATTCGTTATAATCGAGTCATTCAGGTAAAAGCGCCGGCCGTCGGGTTCTTGACCGACACAAGTCGGCGCTTTGTTTTTTTCAGTATGACCTTTTTCGGATAGGCGCTTGTTCTTCGAACCTCAACAACTCACCACGGGTAATGAAATTGGTAACGGTCGGGTCGCCATTGCGTTCGAATACGATGGGCGCGACTTTCATGGCTGGCAGCAGCAGAAATCCGGGGTGCGCTCTGTAGAAGCGAACCTGGCAGGGGCTGTTGCAAAAGTGGCGAATCATCCCGTTAATCTGGTTTGTGCCGGACGAACCGATGCCGGCGTCCATGCCAGCTACCAGGTTGCGCACTTTGAAACCCCGTCGATCAGGAACCTTCGCTCCTGGGTCATGGGCATCAATACTGCCTTGCCCAGTGATATTTCTGTTCATTGGGCCGGTAATGGCGCTGAAGATTTCCACGCCCGCTTCTCTGCCGTCTATCGACGTTATCGCTACGTTATCTATAATCACCCTGTTCGACCCGGCATCCAGCGCGGTCAGGTCAGCTGGACCTTCCGTCCTCTTGATGCTGAACGCATGCATGAAGCCGCACAGGCGTTGCTGGGGGAGCATGACTTTTCGTCGTTCCAGGCGGCGGGCTGCCAGTCCCGTACACCAATCCGTTATATGGAGCGGATTGCGGTAACCCGCAAGGGCAATTTTGTCGTAATAGACGTGCAGGCAAACGCGTTTCTCCATCATATGGTGAGGAACATCGCGGGCGCCCTTATGGCGGTTGGCGCAGGGCAGAAGCCGGCTCGATGGATTCATGACATACTAGGGGCAAGAGACAGGACAATGGCAGGGGTCACGGCGCCGCCGCATGGCCTATACCTTGTTGATGTCGGCTACCCGGGTCATTTCGGTATCCCACAGGCTGAGTGCGGGCCGGGGTTTTTGCGACCCTGGTTTGATCGATCAGAGAATCGACCGATACCGCCAACCCACATTCACCCGAAGCAACCGGTACAACAGGCATGAGTACGCGAGTCAAGATTTGTGGCCTGACGCGCACCGAAGACGTGGAATCCGCAGTTGCATCCGGTGCTGATGCGCTCGGCTTTGTCTTTTATGAGTCAAGTCCGCGAGCCGTCAGTATTGCCGATGCCCAGCAGTTGATTAGATCGGTGCCGGCCTTTGTGTCCGTTGTAGGCCTGTTCGTGAATCCGACAGAGCAGGAGGTGAGAGAGGTACTTGAACATCTGCCTCTGGATCTGCTCCAGTTTCACGGGGATGAAAGCCCTGAGTTCTGCAGCCAATTTCAGCGTCGCTGGATCAAGGCTGTACGGGTTCAGAATCGCGAACAGGTAATACAGGCTTTTAACCAGTACCACGAGGCCGCAGGGCTGCTTGTGGATGCCTGGGATCCCGATCATTACGGCGGGACCGGGAAGTCTTTTAACTGGGATCTGATCCCGTCAGAGAGGCCGCTGCCGCTTATATTGGCCGGTGGTTTGTCTTCTGATAACGTGTTCCGCGCTGTAGAGCAGGTGCAACCCTGGGCCGTTGATGTCAGCGGGGGCGTGGAGCGCAGTAAAGGAATCAAGGATATCCAAAAAATTTCCGACTTTATCAAAGAGGTTCACCGTGTCTGAGAAATTGACTGAAGAAATGCTGAGCGCGCTGCCGGATGCAAGGGGGCACTTTGGTGCCTTTGGTGGACGGTTTGTTTCCGAGACGTTGATGGATTCCCTGATGACGCTCGAGGAAGAGTACAAGAAGCTCAAGAACGATCCGGAGTTCCAGGCCCGCTTCGACAAGGAGTTGGCGGATTATGTCGGTCGGCCCACTCCGCTGTATTTCGCCGAACGACTGACCCGGGAAACCGGTGGTGCCCAAATCTGGTTGAAGCGTGAAGATCTGTGTCACACAGGCGCCCACAAGGTGAACAACACCATTGGCCAGGCGCTGCTGGCGAGCTTTCTTGGCAAAAAGCGGATCATTGCCGAAACCGGTGCGGGTCAGCACGGCGTTGCAACTGCAACCGTTTGCGCCCGTCTCGGCCTGGAATGTCACGTGTTCATGGGTGCAGAGGATGTGCAGCGCCAGTCGCTGAACGTGTTTCGCATGAAGCTGCTCGGTGCCGAGGTGCATGCTGTTGAAAGTGGCACTCGCACGCTCAAGGACGCCATGAACGATGCCATGCGCGATTGGGTGTCTTACGTAGACGAAACCTTCTACATCATTGGCACGGTCGCCGGTCCGCACCCGTATCCGATGCTGGTTCGTGACTTCCAGTCAGTCATCGGCCGCGAAACCCGCCGCCAGGCGCTGGAGAAAACCGGCAAGCTTCCGGACGCCCTGGTGGCGTGCGTGGGTGGTGGCTCCAACGCTATCGGTATGTTCTATCCGTTCCTGTCTGACGAATCTGTTCAGTTGTATGGCGTCGAAGCCGGTGGTCTGGGCATTGAAACCGGCAAGCATGCCGCACCGCTGTGCGCCGGCCGCCCCGGCGTCCTCCATGGCAACCGTACTTATTTGATGGAAGATGAGAATGGCCAGATTGCGGGCACTCATTCAGTTAGTGCTGGTCTTGACTACCCGGGCGTAGGCCCTGAGCACAGCTGGTTAAAAGACATTGGTCGTGCCAACTATGTGTCCGTGACCGACGATGAGGCGATGGAAGGGTTCCGTAAGCTGACCCGTGTCGAAGGGATCATGCCGGCACTGGAAACAGCCCACGCGGTGGCCTACGCCATCAAGCTTGCGGCTACCATGGACAAGGATCAAACCGTCGTGATCAACGTGTCCGGTCGGGGCGATAAAGATATCAACACGGTTGCCAAGCTTGAAGGCATCGAGATCTGAAGAAGTTACAGGAGCAGGCATGAGCCGAATTGAAAGGACCCTCGAGGCCCTTAAAGGACAAGGCCGCAAGGCACTTATTCCCTACATCACCGCAGGTGACCCGCATCCCGATGCGACGGTAGGTCTGATGCACACTCTGGTGGCCGCAGGTGCCGACATCATCGAGTTGGGTGTGCCGTTTTCGGATCCCATGGCTGATGGCCCGGTTATCCAGCTGGCCTGTGAGCGTGCCCTGAAACACGGAACGTCGCTGCGCCAGGTCATTGCCATGGTCAAGGAATTCCGTACCAAGGACAGTGAAACGCCGATTGTTTTGATGGGGTATCTGAACCCCGTAGAAGCCATGGGTTATGAAGTTTTCGCCGATGCTGCGGTTGATGCTGGTGTCGACGGCATCCTGACGGTGGACCTGCCGCCGGAGGAAGCGGACGAGGTTGCTCCACTGTTCACAGAGCGCAACCTGGATGCCATTTTCCTGCTGTCGCCGACCACCACCGATGATCGGATTCGCGCAATCAGCGAGCATTCCTCGGGCTATGTGTACTATGTTTCATTCAATGGCGTGACCGGGGCTTCGAAAATCAACGTCGAAGAGGTCGCCAGTCGCGTGGATCACATCCATAAACTTACGGCACTTCCGGTAGCGGTAGGTTTCGGTATTCGGGACGCTGAGACAGCCGCTGCGGTGGGACGGGTATCCGATGGTGTAATTGTTGGTAGCGTCCTGGTAGATACAATAGCCAGAAACCAGGCAGATACCGACCAGCTTAAGCGAGCGCTGACGGATCTGCTCCACCCGATGCGTGAGGCTTTGGATGGCCTGAGTTCCTGAACTAGAGGAACCGGCCGACTGGCATCAAAGGACAGGATGAAATCATGAGTAACTGGCTGGACAAGATCATGCCGAGCAAGATTCGCTCGGAATCCAAGCAACGAACCGGTGTGCCTGAGGGACTATGGAAGAAATGCCCCAAGTGTGGTGCATTTTTGTACAAACCGGAGCTTGAGAAGAATCTCGACGTCTGCCCCAAGTGTAATCATCACCTTCGGGTCCACGCCCGCCGTCGGCTCGATGTTTTTCTTGATCCAGAAGATCGGCACGAAATTGCAGCCGATCTGGAGCCCTGGGATCGCCTGAAGTTCAAGGACAGCAAGCGCTACAAAGACCGGCTGTCACATGCGCAGAAGACAACTGGCGAGAAAGATGCCCTGGTGGTTATGAAGGGCACCACACTGGGCGTTCCCCTGGTTGCCTGTGCCTTCGAGTTTAACTTCCTGGGTGGCTCAATGGGTCAGGTTGTTGGCGAAAAATTCGTTCAGGCTGCCAATGTCGCGCTGGCTGAGCGGATTCCGCTGGTGTGCTTCTCTGCCAGCGGCGGCGCCCGGATGCAGGAAGCGATACTGTCTCTGATGCAGATGTCCAAGACGGCAGCGGTGCTTGAACGCATGAAGCAGGAGGGTATTCCTTACATCTCAGTGATGACCGATCCTGTTTTTGGTGGCGTTTCCGCGAGTCTGGCAATGCTGGGTGATCTTAATATCGCAGAGCCCAACGCGCTGATTGGTTTTGCTGGTCCGCGAGTGATCGAGCAGACCGTGCGTGAAAAGCTGCCTGAGGGCTTCCAGCGCAGTGAGTTTCTGCTTGAGCATGGTGCAATCGACATGATCCTGCATCGCCACCAGATGCGCGAACGTATTGCCCATGTGCTGGCCAAGTTCACCGGTCATGAGCGTCCTGGGACTGAAGCACCCATCGAGTTCGAAGTAACGGAAAAACCGGAAGCTGATGCCCCCGCCGAGCAATAATAACGTCCAGCCCCCGGTTGCCCCGGGGGCTGGCGCCACTGTCGATCAGTGGCTGTCCTATCTCGAAGCACTCCATCCCACCGAAATTGATCTTGGCCTGGATCGCGTGCTTGTGGTTTTTCGGCGACTGTTTCGACGCAAGCCCTCCGGTCGGATCATCACCGTTGCCGGCACTAATGGCAAAGGCAGTGCGGTCGCCTCTCTGGAGGCGTTGCTGCAAGCCGCTGGCCGCACGACAGGCGCCTATACCTCTCCGCACCTTGAAGTCTACAACGAGCGGATTCGCCTGAACGGCCGAAATATCGACGATGCTTCGCTCGTATTCGCCTTTGAGCGGGTTGAGGCAGCTCGCCGCGGTGTTTCCTTGACTTACTTTGAGTTTGGGACCCTGGCGTCGTTTGTGGCGCTTGCGGAGGCGGGTGTGGACGATTGGCTGCTTGAGGTGGGTTTGGGCGGTCGATTGGATGCGGTCAATGTGATGGATGCGGATCTGGCGATTATCACCTCGGTGGATATCGATCATGTGGCCTTCCTGGGTGACAATCGCGAAGTCATCGGTTTTGAGAAAGCTGGCGTTTTGCGCCCCCGCATACCAGCCGTATGCGCTGACAATGAGCCGCCACGCTCGGTGCTTCAACAGGCGGCCGCGCAGAAGGTGGATCTGGCGCTTGCAGGGCGGGACTACCAGGTGCAGTCGATAGAATCTGGTCAGGATGGCACGCCGGCTCGGTTGGTGCTGACTCATCAGGGACGGGAAGTTTCGCTTCCGTCGGGACCTTTACCTGTACCCAGTGTTGCGGCGGCGGTTGTTGCGATGCACACCCTGGAGCCGGGACTGGATAATGCTCTAGTGGAACGTGCGCTGCAGCAACTCAAAGTACCTGGTCGTTTTGAGCGAATGTTGGCGCAGCCCGATATCTTTGTTGATGTCGGGCACAACCCCCATGCCGCCCGGTGGTTGGCTGGTCGCCTGGAGGCTGAAAAGAATGCCGGCAGCCGAGTTGTCGCGGTCTACGCGGCTCTCGGTGATAAAGACGTCAATGGCGTGTTGGAGGCCATGAAGCCGGTCGTGGACCGCTGGTGGCTAGCTGGGCTCGCTGTGCCGCGAGGCTTGTCGGCCCAGGCTCTTTACCAGAGGGCCCATAGCGTGGAACTTGATCATTGCGAGTGTGCAGAAACCGTCTCGCAGGCAATTTCTTCAGCCCGGGCCATCGCACGCCCCGAGGACCTGGTCATCGTGTTCGGATCCTTCTTTACGGTCGCGGAGGCGCGCCGCCTGTTATTGCCGGGTAATGACCACGACGGCTCCAAATAACATTCATGAGCTACGGCGTGCCGTGTGCCTTAAACTTTCTCCATGGCTGGCCTTGCTGCTTTGAGTTCTGTCAGGATGGCGGTTAGTATCTGCTGCTATCGTCGAAATGGTACGTCGCTAACCAACGGGAGCCTGGAATCGTGGATGGACTGAAACAAAGAATAATCGGGGCGCTGGTGCTGGTATCCCTGGCGGTTATCTTTGTTCCAATGGTATTTGATGAGCCGCATTCCGAGCGAACTTCGACAACCATCAAGATCCCGGAGGAGCCCCCGTTTCCTGAAGTGACTGCACCAGAGGCCGACCGCGAAGAACCACCGGCATACTCCGAGCCCCGCCCCGACACCGAAGAACTGTTGTCGCCGGCATCGCAAGGCGCCGGTGAGGCGCCGGACTACCGACTGGTGGAAGGCGAAGCGGAGTCTTTTCAAGGTGCGCAGGAGTCGGAAAAAGCTCAAGAGTCTCAGGCTGCCAAGATCAATGCTCAAGCCCAGAGTGAAGAGCCTGCCGCACAGGTGGCCGTGGAGCCGGAGCCCACTGCCAGCGGCCAAAGCAAGGAATCAGAATCCGCTGAATACACCCGGTCACTGGACGGCGCCTATGTTGTGCAGTTAGGCAGCTTCGGCAACGCCGACAATGCCCGTCGCTTGCGGGATCAGGTGCGTGACAAGGGCTATGGTTCTCATCTTCAGAAAGTCGAACGGGGTGACACCACGCTTACCCGCGTTTTCAGCGGTCCGTTCAGCAGTAAATCCGACGCCGAAGCGGCAAAGCGCGACCTGGATGAATCCTTCAGTCTCAATAGCCTGGTGACCACCGGAGACAAATGAGTCTCTTTTCTCGAGTTTCCGAGGCTCCGGCAGTTTGGTGGCGGGCCGATTCCTGATAGAATTTGCGCTTCCTTTTTTCCACCGGGTTTTACATGGAAGCGCTGATCTGGATTGACTGGGTCATCATTGCCCTGATTACAGTGTCTACACTCATCAGCCTGAAGCGGGGTTTCGTTAGAGAGGCCTTGTCTCTCGTGACCTGGGTTGGCGCGTTTATACTTGCCAGAACTTTCCACCCGCAAATGCAAACCCTTCTGGAGAGCACGGTTGAAACGCCGTTGGTGCGCTTGATTGCCGCCTTTGCGATCCTCTTTTTTGGCACACTCATTGTGGGCGCCATCATCAATAACATGATCGGCCATCTTGTTCGGGCTACCGGTCTGTCCCCGACGGATCGCGTTCTGGGAATGGGATTTGGGCTCTTGCGCGGGCTGGTGGTCGTTATCGTCGCCATTGCCTTCACCCGCTACACACCGCTGGCGCAGGATACCTGGTGGCGTGAGTCGATTATGATCAACAAGCTTGCGGTGGTCGAGGACTGGTCACGGCGTACACTGGGTGACGAATTCGCCCGTTTCCTGGGACCGGCTTCGGACAGCTACCGGGAATCAGACAGCAGTCAACATCAGCAAGGCGTGGCACCCGCATCCACCTCTAGCTAACATTCAGTTTTAACACTCGGAGAATACCTTATCCATGTGTGGCATTGTCGGCATCGTCAGTACTTCCAACGTCAATCAGTCGCTCTATGATGCGCTGACTGTACTTCAGCACCGGGGCCAGGACGCGGCGGGCATTGTTACCTTTCAGGATGAGCGCTTTTACCTGCGCAAGGACAACGGGCTGGTTCGGGATGTCTTCCATACCCGCCACATGCGTCGTTTGGTCGGCAATGTCGGCATCGGCCACGTTCGCTACCCCACGGCCGGCAGTTCCAGTTCAGCTGAGGCACAGCCGTTTTATGTCAACAGCCCCTACGGCATCACGCTCGCCCATAACGGTAATCTGACCAACGCTGATGATCTGAGTGAGGACCTTTTCCGGACCGATCTTCGGCACATCAATACCAATTCAGACTCCGAAGTACTGTTGAACGTTTTTGCTCACGAGTTACAGAAACTCGGCAAGCTGAACCCGACCAAGGACGATATCTTTGCCGCGGTTCGGGCGGTGCACAAGCGTTGCCGTGGAGCCTACGGTGTCATCGCGATGATTACCGGCTACGGCATTGTCGGGTTCCGTGATCCGAACGGGATTCGTCCGGCCTGTTACGGCGTCCGTCCGGCCGAGGATGGCCGAAACGAATACATGATCGCCTCCGAAAGCGTCGCGCTCAGCGCGGCCGGTTTCAGCCTGGTGCGGGACATTGCACCGGGCGAAGCGGTGTATATCGAAACCGACGGCACGCTCTATACCCAGCAGTGTGCGGAGGATCCCCATCTGTACCCGTGCATCTTTGAGCACGTGTATTTTGCCCGCCCGGACTCAATCATCGACAAAGTGTCGGTTTACAAGGCTCGCCTGCGCATGGGTGAAACCCTGGCTGACAAGGTACTCCGTGAGCGTCCTGATCACGACATCGATGTGGTCATGCCGATTCCGGACACCAGCCGCACCTCGGCCATGCAGATGGCTCACCGTCTGGGCGTGAAGTTCCGTGAAGGCTTTATCAAGAATCGTTACATCGGTCGCACCTTTATCATGCCCGGTCAGAAGATGCGGAAAAAATCGGTGCGCCAGAAGCTGAACCCAATTGATCTGGAGTTCCGGGGCAAGAATGTCATGCTGGTGGACGATTCCATCGTTCGCGGTACCACCTGCAAGGAAATCGTCCAGATGGCCCGGGATGCTGGCGCGCGCAAGGTGTATTTTGCCTCGGCCGCGCCCCCTGTGCGTTACCCCAACGTGTACGGAATTGACATGCCGTCGGCCAGTGAGCTGATTGCCCATGACCGTACGGTTGATGAAATTCGGGACCTGATCGGCGCTGATTGGCTGCTGTACCAGGATCTTGACGACCTCATCACCTGCGTCAACGACGTCAACGAGGATGTTGAGGGCTGGGAGTGCTCGGTCTTCACCGGGCAGTACGTGACCGGCGATGTCGACAAGGCTTACCTGGACCGCCTTGAAGGTGCGCGCAATGATGACAGCCGCTCCAAGCAACAGGGCGGCGACTCTGGTGATAACGGCATCATCGACCTGCACAATGACGAAGATTAATCACGCTGTGCGTGCAATCAGGAGTAGCTCATGACGTTACGTCGTGAAGAGAATGTCTGGATTCCGGAATCGGATCTTGAAGGAATGTCCGTGGACACCCTTGCGGTGAGGGCAGGGCAGATCCGTACCGGTGAGCTGGAGCACAGTGACCCGATATTTCCGACATCCAGTTTTGTTTATGGCAGTGCGGCACAGGCTGCGGCGCGCTTCGGTGGCGAAGAGCCTGGTAATATCTATTCGCGTTTTACCAATCCGACGGTCCAGGCCTTCGAGGGCCGGATTGCCGCGATGGAAGGCGGCGAACGTGCAGTGGCGACTGCCTCCGGCATGGCGGCCATCCTGAGCACCTGTATGGCGCTGCTCAAGGTCGGCGATCATGTCGTCTGCTCCCGAGGCGTATTCGGCACCACCAACGTGTTGTTCCAGAAATACATGGCAAAATTTGGTGTCGAGACGTCATTCGTCAGCCTGACCAACATGGATGAATGGGGACAGGCGGTTCGGCCCGAGACTCGGATGCTGTTCATCGAGACCCCGTCGAACCCGCTCTGTGAAGTGGCGGACATGAATGCACTGGCGACGTTGGCTCATGACAATGATGCCTTGTTCGTGGTCGACAATTGCTTCTGTACCCCCGTACTGCAGCGACCACTGGAGCACGGTGCCGATATCATCATTCATTCGGCGACCAAATACCTGGACGGCCAGGGCCGCTGTGTTGGCGGAGTTGTCGTAGGGCCGAATGCGTTGATGGAGGAAGTATATGGCTTCCTCCGTTCCGCAGGGCCAACCATGAGTCCATTCAACGCCTGGGTCTTCCTGAAAGGCCTTGAAACCTTACCAATTCGTATGCGTGCTCACTGCGACAATGCGCTACAGTTGGCGCTGTGGCTGGAGGAGCAACCCGCTGTGGCGGAAGTGTTCTACGCTGGCCTTGAGAGTCACCCCCAGCACGAGTTGGCGAAACAGCAGCAATCCGGATTTGGGGGTGTACTGTCGTTCCGGCTGAAGGGCGATCGGACTGAAGCCTGGCAGTTTATCGATGCCACGCGCATGATTTCGATCACCGCCAACCTGGGTGACGTCAAAACCACGATTACCCATCCGGCTACTACGACCCACGGTCGCCTGTCTCCCGAAGACAAGCATGCCGCGGGGATCACCGAGAATCTGGTCCGGATCTCCGTGGGGATAGAAGCAGTCGAAGACCTGAAAACCGATCTTGCCCGCGGCTTTCAGGCACTTCAGAACCCAAGCAATGGAAACGTTTGAGTATTCATGGCCGAATCCGCTAAAGCGAAGAAAGCACCACAGGAGCTGACTGAAAAACAGCTGCGCTTCCGCCATTTGGCGGCACAGGGCGCCCGTGAGGGTGCGGTGATCGCGTTGATTGCCCTGTGCATCTACTTCGCGATGGCACTGGTGACGTTCAGCCCCTCCGATCCCGGTTGGGCCAGCATTGGCCACGACACCAGCGTACAGAACTACGCTGGACGCACGGGGGCCTGGTTGGCCAGTCTGTTCATGGATTTCTTCGGGCAGGTGGCCTACCTGTTCCCGGTGATGATCGCGGGCTACGCGATCATGCTGATCCGCCGCCGCAACGATTCCATGGATTTGCACTGGCCGCTGTTCATGATGCGGTTTGGCGGCTTCCTGCTCATTCTGCTTTCAGCTACCAGCTTGCTGTCGCTCTACTCGGTGTTTGGTCTCGGCGTGTCGTCCGGTGGCGTCATGGGCACCGCTGTCTCTGAGGCGATGGTGCGATTCTTCAATTTGCCGGCCACTACACTGCTGCTGATTGCCATTTTCCTGTTTGCACTTACGGTCACCACCGGCCTTTCCTGGTTCTGGCTGATGGACCAGATCGGTGGGCTGACGCTGAGATTCGGCCTTGCCCTGAAAGACCTGTTCAGCCCGAATCCTGAGAAAAAGAAGGCCAAGCCAGAGCCGGCCAAGGCTCCTGAGAAATCGGCAGAACCACCACTCGTCAAAGATCGGATTCCGGCTCCCAAAGCGGAGAAACAGTATAAGCACGGGCCCAAGTGGTGGCATCGCATACCGGGTTTTGGTCCGGGCAAAACTCAAGCAAAACCGTCGGGGGAGACTCTGCAAGAGCGGAAGGAGCCGGGTCTTGAGGGATTGTCGGCTGAGTTTGATTCCGAGCCAGCCAGACTTGAGAGCTTCAGTTCCCGTGATGACAGCGACACCCAAGCGGAGCCTCAGCCATCGCGTGCGGCTAAACCATCGGCGCCAGCGCAGCAGCCAGCTGGGCGATCACTGAAGATCTCGCCGTTCAAGAAGAACGAACAGCCACCGGCACAGGGGAAGACAAAAGACAAACAGGCGTCTCTATTGGAAGACGTCGAGAGCCCGATACCACCGCTGAGCTTGCTCGATCCTCCGGAGGAGCACAAAGAGAGAGGCTACTCCGAAGAGTCGCTGGAACACATGTCCCGGATGCTTGAGGAGAAACTGGCCGACTTCGGCGTGTCCGTGGAAGTGGTCGAGGTCAATCCGGGGCCGGTTATCACCCGCTTTGAAATCAAGCCGGCGGCGGGGGTTAAGGTCAGCAAGATCTCTAACCTCGCCAAGGATTTGGCTCGTTCGCTGGCCGTTCTAAGCGTTCGTGTCGTTGAGGTCATTCCCGGTAAGTCTGTTGTGGGTATCGAAATCCCCAACGAGGAACGGGAAATCGTTCGCCTGAGCGAAGTACTTGGCGCGCGGGTTTTCGCAGAGTCCGCATCGCCCATAACCATGGCATTGGGTAATGACATCGGCGGCAACCCCATGGTCGCTAACCTGGCCAAGATGCCGCATTTGCTGGTGGCGGGTACCACGGGTTCCGGTAAGTCCGTTGGCGTAAACGCCATGCTGTTGAGCATGCTGCTCAAGGCGACACCGGATGAGGTTCGCTTCATCATGGTCGACCCCAAGATGCTGGAACTGAGCATCTACGACGGTATTCCGCACCTACTGGCACCGGTGGTCACCGACATGAAAGAGGCCGCCAACGCCCTGCGCTGGTGTGTGGCCGAAATGGAGCGCAGGTACAGGCTGATGGCCAACCTGGGTGTCCGCAACATTGCCGGCTACAACCGCAAGGTGAAAGACGCTAGGGAGGCCGGTGAGCCCTTGCTCGACCCGCTCTGGAAGCCGGACGAATACCTGGCGAACGACGAGCAGGAGCGCCCGGAGCTGGAGACTCTGCCGTTCATTGTCGTGGTCATCGACGAATTCGCCGACATGATGATGATCGTTGGCAAGAAGGTGGAAGAACTGATTGCCCGGATTGCCCAGAAAGCCCGTGCCGCCGGTATTCACCTGGTTCTCGCCACGCAGCGGCCGTCCGTGGACGTGATCACCGGCCTGATCAAGGCCAACATTCCTACCCGGATGTCGTTCCAGGTGTCGTCCAAGATCGACTCCCGCACGGTGCTCGATCAGGGCGGCGCGGAGCAGTTGCTCGGCCATGGTGACATGCTTTACCTGCCACCGGGCTCCGGATTGCCGGTACGGGTTCATGGCGCCTTTGTGGACGACGATGAAGTCCATCGGGTGGTCAGCGCCTGGAAGGCCCGCGGTGAGCCTGTCTATGTCGACGATGTCCTCAACGGTGCAGAGGGTGAAAACCTGCCCGGAGTCCCGACGCTCACTGAAGGCGGCGGAGACAGCGAGGGAGATGCTCTGTTCGATGAGGCGGTCGCCTTTGTCACCGAGGGACGGCGGGTATCGATCTCGTCGGTCCAGCGCAAATTCAAGATAGGGTATAACCGGGCTGCGAACCTGGTTGATGCCATGGAAGCATCTGGCGTGGTCAGCTCGGCCGGGCACAATGGCGCCCGGGAAGTGCTGGCCCCACCACCCCCAAGAGATTAGGAGCGGTTTGCTATGCAACAGCACCCATTTTTTAAACTCATCGCCCTGGCGCTGGTCGCTCTCTTTGCCTTGTCGGCAAACGCCGCCGATGACTCGGCCAAATCTCACGACGCTGCTGGCAAACTGGCCTCGGTGCTCAAAAGTTACGAGTCGTACCAGGCCAGCTTCATTCAGATCGTGGTCAATGAGAATGGCAACCGGGTACAGGAAACCCGCGGTGCCCTCAAGGCAAAACGCCCCGGGTTGTTCTACTGGGAAACCAGTGCGCCCCTGTCGCAGTTCATTGTCAGCAATGGCGAAACGGTTGAAGTTTATGACCCGGACCTGGAGCAGGTCACTGTGCATAAGCTGGATGAGCGGGTGCAAACCACACCGGCACTGCTGCTCAGCGGTGAGGTCGGCAATCTGGATGAAACCTATAAGGTGTCCCTGAAGGCGATTGGCGACAACACCCGGGAATACACATTGGAACCCCGGAACCCGGATTCCCTGTTTGTGTCACTCCGCCTGACCTTCTTCAAGGGCGAACTGCAGGAAATGCGCATGCAGGATTCCCTGGCCCAGCTCAGCATCCTGAGCTTCGACGACATTCGACTGAACCAGAGCGTGGACGATAGCGCCTTTTCCCTGGACTACCCGGAAGGCGTGGACATCATCCGGGACGGGGCCTGATGCAGGACAGCCTGTTCGAAGAACAGACCGGATTCCGACCGCTCGCGGCGCGCATGCGCCCAGCCTCACTGGATGAATACGTCGGCCAGTTGCACCTGGTTGGCCCTGGCAAGCCGTTACGTCGGGCGGTAGAACAGGGCCAGCTGCACTCCATGATTCTCTGGGGGCCGCCGGGGGTGGGTAAAACCACTTTCGCCCAGCTGCTCGCAAACCTCAGTGACCTCAGTTTTGAAACCATCTCGGCGGTGCTCAGCGGCGTTAAAGAGATCCGCGCTGTTGTCGACCGGGCCCGTCACCGTAAGAGCTCGGAAGGCCGGGATACGCTGCTGTTCGTGGACGAAGTCCATCGCTTTAACAAGAGCCAGCAGGATGCCTTTCTGCCGCATATCGAAGATGGCACCTTCATCTTTGTTGGCGCCACCACTGAGAACCCGTCGTTTGAATTGAACAGCGCACTGTTGTCCCGAACCCGGGTCTATGTGCTCAAGAATCTTGAGGACGACGATATCCTTCGATTGCTTGAACGCGCCCTGGTTTCCGAGACCGGCTTTGCCGGACGCCTGGCGGTACCCCAGAAGGTCCTGGAAATGATGGCCACGGCTGCCGGCGGCGATGGCCGCCGGGCGCTGAATATCCTTGAGGTGGCGGCGGACCTGGCTGAACCGGATGCCGAGGGGCGTGACACCGTCACCGAGGCCCAGCTTGAGCAGGTGATGCAAACCAGCCTGCGCCGCTTCGATAAGGGTGGGGACGTCTTCTACGATCAGATTTCTGCGCTGCACAAGTCAGTTCGGGGCTCGGACCCGGACGGAGCGTTGTACTGGCTGTGCCGGATGCTCGACGGCGGCTGCGATCCGTTATACGCAGCAAGACGTCTGGTGCGGATTGCCAGTGAGGATATCGGCAACGCCGATCCCAGAGCCTTGCAGTTGAGTATGGATGCCTGGGACGCCCAGGAGCGTCTGGGCTCGCCGGAGGGCGAGCTGGCGCTTGCGCAGGCGGTTACCTATCTGGCCCTATGCCCCAAGAGCAATGCGGTCTACAACGCCTTTAATCGCTGCATGGCCGATATCCGTCAGGACCCGGATTACGAGGTGCCGGTGCACCTTCGTAACGCACCCACGAAACTTCTCAAGTCCATGGGCCACGGCGAATCCTATCGCTACGCCCATGACGAGCCGGAGGCCTTTGCTGCCGGCGAATCCTATCTGCCCGAAGCGATTCATCAGCGTCGGTACTACCAGCCGGTAAATCGCGGGCTCGAAATCAAACTGGCGGAAAAGCGCGAGCGCCTGAACCAGCGCAATGCCGAAAGCACCCGAAAGCGTTACTCCTGAGCCTGGCGGCAAGGTAGCCACGAGCCTCAGTGCAGGTATAATGTCCCGTCATTTCTCACACATCGCAAACCGGAATAGTCAGGATAACCATGCTCGATCCAAAACGTGTCCGTACTCAGACTGACGAGATCGCCCGTCGGTTGGCCATCAAGAATTTCACCTTTGATACCGCCACCTTCGAGCAGCTTGAGGAACGCCGTCGCGCACTCCAGGTGCGTACCGAGACACTTCAGGGCGAGCAGAACAAACAGTCGAAGTCGATTGGCAAGGCCAAGTCCGCTGGTGAGGATATCCAGCCACTGCTGGACAAGGTTGAGAACCTGAAAAAGCAAAAGTCCGATGCGGAAGACGAGCTGCGGTCGCTGCAGGAAGAGCTGACCGAGTTTTTGGCTGGCATTCCCAATCTTCCGGACGAAGGCGTTCCTGCCGGGGACAGCGAAGACGACAATGTTGAAATTCGCAGCTGGGGCACGCCTGCAGTGTTGGATTTTGAACCCAAAGACCACGTGGCGCTCGGTGAGGGGCTTAAGGGTCTGGATTTCGAGACTGCCAGCCGGCTTGCCCACTCCCGTTTTGCGGTCATGCGTGGCCCTGTGGCTCGGCTGCACCGAGCGCTTGCGCAGTTTATGCTCAACCTACACACCAGCGAGCATGGCTACACCGAGACCTACGTGCCGTACCTGGTGAATGCTGAAACACTCTATGGCACCGGACAGCTGCCCAAGTTCGAGGACGACCTCTTCAAGATGGAAGGGGATAACCCGCTGTACCTGATTCCGACTGCAGAGGTGCCTGCCACCAACCTGGTTGCCGACAGCATTCTCGACGCCAAAGAGTTGCCGTTGCAGATGGTTTGTCATACACCGTGTTTCCGCAGCGAAGCTGGCTCCTACGGCCGCGACACCCGGGGTATGATCCGGCAGCATCAGTTCGATAAAGTTGAATTGGTGCATGTGGTTCGTCCGGAGGATTCGGATCAGGCACTTGATGCGCTGACGGGTCACGCCGAGAAAGTGCTTCAGTTGCTTGAACTGCCGTACCGGGTTATGACTCTGTGTGGCGGCGATATGGGCTTCTCCGCGGCGAAGACCTTTGATCTGGAAGTCTGGTTGCCGGGACAGCAAAAGTACCGCGAAATCTCATCCTGCTCCAACACCCGTGATTTTCAGGCACGGCGCATGCATGCTAGATGGCGTAACCCGGAAACTGGAAAGCCTGAGCCTGTGCATACCCTGAACGGTTCTGGCCTGGCGGTAGGCCGTGCCCTGATTGCCGTTATGGAGAATTACCAACAGGCCGATGGCAGCATCCTGATTCCAGACGTACTCAAGCCGTACATGGGAGGTCTAGACCGAATCCAATGAGTGATCAGCCAGAAAATGCACCAGGGAAGGGCATAGGTGCGACGCCTGCACCAATTCGTTACCGGGTGAACCCGGTAACGGACAATCCCAACAGCTCCGCCGGTGAAGTCGCCCTCGTGGGTGCCGGCCCCGGAGATCCTGAGTTGTTGACGTTGAAGGCCTGGCGTCTGATTACCGCCGCCGAAGTGGTTCTTTACGACCGGCTGGTATCGCCTGAGATTCTGGCGCTGATTCCAGAGACCGCTGAACGGATTCATGTTGGCAAGCAGCGGTCAAATCACACCTTGCCTCAAGATCAGATCAATCAGCGCCTGGTGGATCTGGCACGAGCGGGCCACAAAGTGGTGCGGCTCAAAGGTGGTGATCCGTTTATCTTCGGCCGTGGCGGTGAGGAAATTGAGACCCTGGCGGCTGCGGGCGTGCGTTTCCAGGTGGTTCCCGGCATTACTGCCGCATCGGGATGCGCGGCTTATGCCGGTATCCCGCTGACACATCGGGATCATGCCCAGTCGGTGCGGTTTGTCACCGGACACCTTAAAGACGATAGCTGCAATCTGCCCTGGAAGGATTTCGTGCAGAACAACCAGACCCTGGTGTTCTACATGGGGTTGGTCGGCCTCCCGATTATATGCCGGCAGCTGATCGGTCATGGCATGCCTCCGGACATGCCGGTAGCGCTGGTGTCCAAGGGCACCACCCCCGACCAGAAAGTCATCACGGGCACTCTGGAAACCATTGTTGCCCGGGTTGGCTCGGATGATGTTCAGCCGCCGACGCTGGTCATCATCGGCCATGTTGTTGCGCTGCGCGATCGGCTGGATTGGGTCGGTGGCTTGCCAGAGCGCAAGTGAATCGCGGGTTGCGGGATGGATCAGTACCGTCAACCATGAACAAAAAAGGGGAGCCAATTGGCTCCCCTTTTTTTATGTTGCGAATGTCCGGTTAGCCGATCTTGCGGCCAGGCAGGACGTCTTTCAGCTTGTCACGCATTTCCCGGATAGCCTTCTCCGTGGTGGGCCAGTCAATGCAGGCGTCGGTTACCGATACGCCGTATTTCAGGTCGTCCAGGTTGTCCGGAATCGACTGATTGCCCCAGTTGATGTTGCTTTCAACCATCAGGCTCTGGATGGAGTTGTTACCCTCGAGGATTTGATGGGTGACATCCTGCATGACCAGGGGTTGCAGGCCAGGATCCTTATTGGAGTTGGCGTGGCTGCAGTCGACCATGATTGACTTGCGCAGCTTGGCTTTTTCCAGGGCCTGTTCGCATAGCGCGACGCTGACTGAATCGTAGTTGGGTTTGCCACCACCGCCACGCAGTACTGCATGGCCATAGTTGTTGCCCTTGGTTCGGATGATTGCAGCCTTGCCTTGTTGGTCAATGCCAAGGAAGTTGTGCGGGTGCGATACCGATTTCATGGCGTTTACAACGACATCCAGGCTGCCGTCGGTGCCGTTCTTGAAACCGATAGCCATAGAAAGCCCACTGCTCATCTCGCGGTGAGTCTGGGATTCTGTGGTCCTGGCGCCGATGGCCGACCAGGCGATGGTGTCCTGGAGGTACTGGGGCGAAATTGGATCCAGCGCTTCGGTTGCGGCTGGCAGGCCCAGTTCGTTGATGTCTAACAACAGGCGGCGACCGATATGAAGCCCCTGTTCAATGTCGAAGGTATCGTTCAGGTGCGGGTCGTTGATCAGACCTTTCCAGCCGACGGTTGTCCGCGGCTTTTCGAAATAGACGCGCATTACGATCAGAAGGGTGTCACTGACTTCGTCCGACAGTTTTTTCAGGCGTTGGGCGTAGTCGCGCGCGGCTTCAACGTCGTGGATGGAGCACGGACCGATGACGACGAACAGGCGATGGTCCTTGCCGTCCATGATATCGTAGATGGCTTGGCGGCCCTTGGCCACGGTTTCGGCGGCGGCGTCGGAGAGTGGCATCTCCTGCTTGAGTGCTTCAGGAGTGATAAGTGGTTCCTGGCTGGCCACGTTCAGGTTCTCTAGTTTTTTGCCCGACATGTTGTTCTATATCCCCGATTCTGATCGTTGCATCTTCATTGGACGAACAATTGCCAACGAAGTTGCAGATTGGTGCCAATGCCCCGGGAATCCAGTGTGAATAACCCCGGGGAGGTGGTTATACTGCTTTATTTGGTAGGCCTTTTCAACGCTTCTTACGTATGGGGAACGGATGTCACAGAACCGGCAGAAACCGCAGGGTAGTGCGAGTCGCCAGGCGGTTTCCGGACAAATCGGAGACGTCCTTTCGGGTATTCGTGTCCCGGACCTGCCGTACCCGGCCGGTAAGCTTGCACCGGAAGCTGTCAGCGACTGGCGCCCACTGCTGTCATCCTGCTGGGCTGAACAGCGCGACGAGCGCGTCACCCATGTCATCCGTTCCGTTCATCTGGACTGGTCGTCCATGCAGATCAACGCCGCCTATGTCGCCGATCGCATCATGGACGTGTTCCTGAAAACCAGTGGTCTGCACCCGGAACTGGCATGCCGCATTGCCCGGCTGCGTTTTTACCTGGCCTGGAGGATGAATCTTGAAGGCGCAAATGCCTTTTGTGACGCCCTGACGGACTGGCTCGACAGCCTGCAGGAGTGGCGGGGGTGGAGTGACTCCGGCGGACGCTCGAGTCGCGTGCTGCTTGATCAACTGGATGCGCTGGTGATCGCAGTATCCAGCAGTTTCAAGTCGGGCGAGGCCACGCCCGTCGAGGAATTCTGTCGGCAGTGGCAACAGGATGCACAGAAGCGAAATGCCCAGACTGGCAAGCTGAGGAAGCGGCTGCTGGAGACCGAACAGGGAGCCGCACGGCAGCGCCGAGCGGACCAGACTGCCCGGGCTTTGATCGGTAGAGCGCTGCAGGGGAGGATGCTGCCGCCAGCGATAACCGAGTTTATTCTGGATTATTGGTACCGGCTGTTGAAACAGGCGATCTGGACATCGGGGGTCGAAGGCGAGGGCTGTCGCCACGGCTCCAAACTGCTCGAGTGGCTGGTTTGGGTCGGCGATCCCTCGCTCTCCGACAAGGACCGGGACCGGCTGTACACCGTTGGTGAACAGATAGGCGACCGATTAATGGATGTCTGGAATGGCACCTTTGGTCAGGCGCTCGAAGCCAGGGCGCTCGCAGGCATCGAAAACGTCATGGTTTCCAGGCTTCGGGGAGAGACACCGGAGCTGGCGGAGGCGTTACCGAAACTAAAGTCGTTTGCCTGGGACAGCAGCTGGCTGGGATTTTCAGGGGTACAGCCCGGCCGCGCCGAAGGCCTTGAGGGAGGCTGGTTTGTTGAAGGGGAAGGTCGCAGGGAGCAGCGGCGGTTCTTCTTCGCACTGCTGGAAGATACCGCTGAAATCCTCTGGACCAACGGTGCCGGGGTGAAACTTGGCCTGCAACCCTGGGCAGAATTTGAAACCGCTCGAACTCAAAGCGACCTTCGACCGCTACCAACCCTGACTCCCTTTGGTCAGGTGTTGACCGACACGGTGACTGTGCTGGCGAACGTGTGCGCAAAACAACGCAAGCAACGTGAGCAGGCGGCCCGAGACGCCAGAGAACGTGCCGAGGCGCTCAGGCGTGAAAGGGAGGCCGCTGAGCAGGTGCGGTTGGTTCAGGAGGCGGCCAGAGCGTCGGAGCTGCAGCGCCAGCGTGAGTCGGTGGAGCAACAACGCCTTGAGGACCAACGTGCCGAACAGGAGCGTCTGGATCGCAAGCAGACGCTGTTGGCCCAGGCCCAGGCGGATGGTATCAAGTTGGGTGGCTGGATCGTCGTCAATCCGGACGACGCGGACAACGACCCGATTCGGCTGAAACTGGCGGTACGGATCAATGCGTCGCGGAAACTCGTTTTCGTCGATCGGCTCGGTCTTAATCGCCGGGAGTTTATCGAGGATCAACTGGTTGAAGGCATCGTGTCCGGAAAAATCCGGGTGCTGGGCAGTTCTGCAGAATTTGATGACACATTGAGTCGTGTCGTCGGTAGAATCCGGGTCGGCCGAAACTAGGCGTTTCGAACAGGAAGGTATAACAATAATGACTGATGCAGACTACGAATTTGGTAACACCGGGCACGGCAGAGAGGTGCCGGACAATCGTGCGGACTACCGCCTCACCGCAACCGCCCGAGCCACCCTGGAGCTTGAATCTACGTTGCCCAGTCCGGGCGCTGGTGAGGACTCTGGCGGGCGACAGCTGGTGTGCCGGATTCGGGATATCTCAGCCCGGGGAATATCGCTGTTCTCAAAGGAGCCGGTGTCCCTCGGGGCGCTGTTACCGGCTTGGGTATCCCTGGGTGAGCTCGACCAGGAATTTTCCCTGATGCTGGAAGTGGTTTGGTGTCGGCCCTACGAATCTGAGTTTCTGGTTGGAGCGCAGATCGTACAATCGGACGAAACCGCCTACGTTGAGTGGGTCGAGGTGGTAGCGATTGCGATGGCGGCCGAATAGCAATAACAAAAAAGCCGGCACTGAGCCGGCTTTTTTGTGAGCGTCGATGGTGTATCCGACGTTAGTCTTCCATTTCCGCCATGCCGGTAATATTGAAGCCGGCATCCACGTACATGATCTCGCCGGTAATACCGCTGGCCATATCCGAGCCGAGGAAGGCTGCGGAATTACCCACTTCCTCGATGGTGACGTTGCGGCGCAATGGTGCCCGCTTCGCGTTCTCCGCAAGCATCTTGCGGAAGCTCTTGATGCCGGAAGCCGCGAGTGTCTTGATCGGGCCCGCAGAAATACCGTTCACCCGAATGCCGTCGCGGCCCAGGCTGGCGGCCATGTAGCGAACGTTGGCCTCAAGAGAGGCTTTGGCCAGGCCCATCACGTTGTAATTCTGGAGTACCCGCTCGGCGCCCAGGTAGCTCAAGGTAATCAGTGAGCTGCCTTCGTGCATCATTCCGCGCGCGCCTTTTGCCAGTGCCACGAAGCTGTATGAGCTGATGTCGTGGGCGATACGGAAACCTTCACGGGTGGTTACATCAACGTAGTTGCCGTCCAGTTCGTGTCCCGGCGCGAAGCCAACGGCGTGGACGATGATGTCGATGTGATCCCAGTGCTTGTTGAGTTCGGTAAAGACCTGCTCGATTTCCTCGTCACTGGCAACGTCACAGGGGAAGGTCAGCTTGCTGCCCCATTGTTCGGCGAACTTCTCCACCCGAGGCTGCAGCTTTTCGTTCTGGTAGGTAAATGCCAGCTCGGCGCCTTCCCGGGCAAAGGCTTCGGCAATGCCATAGGCAATGGACAGCTTACTGGCAACGCCAACGATCAGTGCTTTCTTGCCACTGAGTATTCCCATGGGTAAATCTCCCTGTGTTCCTGATTTGAAGGCATTATCCCTGAACACTATGGTTCCGGGTAACACTCAATTGGTCGTAGAAGTCTGCTGGTAAAAGAAAGCAGCACTCAGAAGCTCCTGAGTATAGGGCTGGGTCGGCGCCCGGAATATATCCTCAGCGCTGCCGTACTCCACGATCTCACCATGATGCAACACCAACAGCTTGTGGCTAAGTGCTCGAACCACCGCCAGATCGTGACTGATAAAAATATAGCTTAGACCATAGCGGCTCTGAAGATCCCGCAGCAACTCAATAACCTGCTTCTGGACCGTGCGGTCGAGCGCCGAGGTAGGTTCGTCCAGGATGATCAGGTCTGGCTGCAGGACCAGTGCCCGGGCTATGGCAATCCGCTGGCGTTGGCCGCCGGAAAACTCATGGGGGTAGCGGTGACGGGCGTCGGGGTCCAGCCCAACGTCCTGGAGTGCCCGAATCACTCGTTGCTCGTGGGCGTCGGAAGTATCCGGATCGTGAATTTCCAGGCCTTCCCGAACGATTTCGGCAATCGACATTCGTGGGCTCAGGCTGCCAAACGGATCCTGAAAAACGATCTGAATGCGCTTGCGCCAGGGCCGAAACTGCTTCTGGGTCAGGGAGCCCAGCTCCTCGCCCGCGAGCTGTATGCCGCCAGAGCTCGTGGTCAACTTTAGCAGTGCGTGGCCGATGGTGGTCTTGCCACTGCCGCTTTCACCCACGATCCCGAGAGTTTCACCGCGATTCAGGCTGAAGTTGGTCGATTTGACCGCGTGAAAAGAGTCTTTCACCTTGCCGAACAGGGATTTCTGGGTGGTAAAACGAACATCCAGATCCGACACCTTCAGCAAGGGCTCGGAGGTGACCGAGATCGCCAGGGGCGCGTCGGGTGGCTCCGCATCCAGCAGCTTGCAGGTGTATGGATGCTGCGGATTGGCGAACAGAGTTTCGGTGTCGGCATGCTCCACCAGCTTACCCTGTTCCATTACCGCCACTTCGTCCGCGTACCGGCGGACAATGGTGAGGTCGTGGGTGATCATCAGGATGGCCATGCCGAGCTTGCCCTGTAGGTCCCGGAGCAATTCCAGGACCTGTTTCTGAACGGTCACGTCCAGGGCCGTGGTGGGTTCATCGGCAATCAGCAGGTCCGGCTCGTTGGCCAGGGCCATGGCAATCATCACCCGCTGTTTCTGGCCACCGGACAACTGATGGGGATAGCTTGAAAGCCGGCTTTCCGGATCCCGAATTCCAACCAGTTCCAGAAGTTCGATGCAGCGCTTCCTGGCGGCCGAGTTGCGCAGGCCCTTGTGCAGCGCCAGGGTTTCACCAATCTGCTTCTCCACTGTGTGCAGCGGGTTCAGGGAGGTCATCGGTTCCTGGAAGATCATGCTTATCTTCCGCCCGCGGATCTGGCGCAGGCGTTTTTCGCTGACCTTGAGCATGTCTTCACCCTGGAAGTGAATCTCTCCCGTTGGGTAGCGGACATGACGCTCATCCAGCAGGCGAAGCACCGACAGGGCGGAGATGGACTTGCCCGAGCCGCTTTCGCCTACCAGGGCCAGGGTCTGCCCCGCGCGAATAGCCAGCGACAGGGAATCGACCACCCGTGGCCCCCGGTCGAAGCAGATAGACAGATTGGAAATGCGCAGCAGTTCGTTCATATCAGCTCTTTCTCGGATCAAAAGCGTCGCGCACGGCTTCACCGACGAACACCAGCAAGGTCAGCATGATTGAAAGCGAGACGAACGCAGACATGCCCAGCCAGGGCGCATGCAGGTTGGCCTTGCCCTGCGCGATCAGTTCTCCCAGGGAGGGCGAGCCCGATGGCAGGCCAAACCCCAGGAAATCCAGGGAGGTCAGTCCGGTGATGGCGCCTGTCAGAATGAAAGGCAGGAAGGTCAGGGTCGCGACCATGGCGTTGGGCAGGATATGTCGGAACATGATCTTGCGGTTGTCCAAGCCCAGGGCTCGAGCCGCTTTCACGTACTCGAAGTTTCGCGCTCGCAGGAATTCCGCACGCACCACGTCTACCAGCCCCATCCAGCTGAACAGCAACATGATACCCAGGAGCCACCAGAAGTTCGGCTGCACGATACTCGACAGGATGATCAGCAGGTACAGAACCGGCAAGCCGGACCAGACTTCTATAAAACGCTGGCCGAGCAGATCGGTTTTGCCGCCGTAATAACCCTGAATGGCACCGACCGCCACGCCCACAATGCAGCTGGCGATGGTGAGGGTGAGGCCGAACAGCACCGAAATGCGGAAGCCGTAGATCACCCGGGCAGCCACATCGCGACCCTGGTCATCGGTTCCCAGCCAGTTCTCCAGGCTGGGTGGCGCCGGCGAGGGCACTTCCAGATCGTAATTGATCGTGTCGTAGCTGAATCGGATCGGGGGCCACACAATCCAGCCATCGGCTTCGATGGCGTCGGCTATAAAGGGGTCGCGGTAATCCGCCTCGGTGGGCAGGAAGCCACCAAAGGTTTCCTCGGGAACCGACTCCACCACGGGAAAATAGAGCGTGCCCTGGTAGGAGACTATCAGCGGCGCGTCGTTGGCAATCAATTCTGCGGCCAGTGACAGGCCAAACAGTGCCAGGAATACCCACAGTGACCAGAACCCGCGACGGTTAGCCCGGAAGTTACGCAGCCGGCGCTGCTGGATCGGGGTCAGAGAGCGCTTGCTCATGCGCCCTCCCGGCTTTCGAAATCGATGCGGGGGTCAACCAGGACATAGGTTATGTCACTGATCAGTTTCAGGATCAGCCCCATCAAGGTGAAGATGTACAGGGTGCCGAAAATCACCGGGTAGTCGCGATTCAGGGCAGCCTCAAAGCCCAGTAGGCCCAAACCGTCCAGCGAGAAGATCACCTCAATGAGCAGGGACCCGGTGAAGAACAGGGACACCAGAACGCCCGGCAGGCTTGCGATCACGATCAGCATGGCATTGCGGAACACGTGGCCGTATAGCACCTGTTTGTCGTCCAGGCCCTTGGCACGGGCAGTCACCACGTATTGTTTGCTGATTTCGTCGAGGAACGAGTTCTTGGTAAGCAGGGTGAGTGTGGCGAAACCACCGATGACGTTGGCAGTTACCGGCAGGGCCAGGTGCCAGAAGTAATCCCCGATCTTCTGCAGCCAGTTGAGTTCGTCAAAGTTGGAGGAGGTCAGCCCACGTAACGGGAAGAAGTCGAAGTAGCTGCCACCGGCAAACAGGACAATCAGCAGGATCGCGAACAGGAAGCCGGGAATGGCATAGCCGATGACGATGGCAGAGCTGCTCCAGACATCAAAGCGCGAGCCGTCCGTGACAGCCTTGCGAATACCCAGGGGAATGGAAATGATATAGATGATCAGTGTCGACCAGAGCCCCAGGGAGATGGAGACCGGCATCTTGTCGAGAATCAGCTCGGTAACGCTCTTTTCCCGGAAAAAGGAATCGCCGAAATTGAAGGTGGCGTAGTCGCCCAGCATCTTCAGGAAGCGTTCATGGGCTGGTTTATCGAAGCCGTACATGACTTCGATCTCTTTCAGCAACTCTTCGGGAATGCCGCGGGAACCGCGACTGTCACCGGAGGCGCTGGATACCTCGGCGCCGGAATCGCCGCCGGAGGCCCGGGCCAGAGCGCTGCCACCGTGGCCTTCCATTTCGGCGATAAGCTGCTCAACCGGGCCGCCGGGGGCGGCCTGAACGATCACGAAGTTCAACAGCATGATCCCGATCAGCGTCGGGATAATCAGCGCCAGCCTTCGAAGTATATAGATGCCCATTTAGCGGAGAGTTCCTTCCGTTACAGCGAGGGTCAAAATCCCGTGCTCAGGGCTGCACCCACCAGTTATCGAGATCAACTCCGTTCTTGGGTGTTTCGGCTGGGCGTTGCAGATGGCCCCAGTAGGCAACCCGATCCTTGGCCAGATGCCAGTGAGGTATCACGTAGTGGCCGTGCAGGAGCACGCGATCCAGGGCCCGGGTCCGGTGCACCAGCTCGTTGCGGTCCGGCGCCTGGATTACCTGGCTGACCAGTTGATCGACAACCGGATGGCTTACCCCCATGTAGTTGCGGGAGCCTACCGCTTCAACGTTGTCCGAGTGCCAGTACTCGCGCTGCTCATTGCCGGGAGAATCCGACTGCGGCAGCACCTGGGTGATCATGTCGAAATCGAACTCGCGGACTCGCTGAACGTACTGGTTGCTATCGACCAGCCGGACGGATACATCAATGCCTAGTTTCGCGAGATTGTTCTTGAAGGGCAGCACCACGCGTTCGAAGCTCTTTTGGAACAGCAGGATCTCGAACCTCAGGGGTTCGCCGGTCTCCTGGTGAATCATGGTGCCTTCTTTAATAGTGTAATCAGCGGCGCGTAGCAGCTCCAGTGCTGCGCGCAAGTTGGTTCTTACCCCTTTCTGGCCGTCGGTTTCAGGCGGTTGGTATACCTCGGCAAAGACGTCGGCTGGCAGCTCATCGCGAAACGGCTCCAGCAGCTCCAGTTCCCGGCCCTGGGGCAGACCGGAAGAGGCGAGCTCGCTGTTCTCAAAATAGCTGTTGGTTCGGGTGTACTGGCCATAGAAAAGGTTCTTGTTGGCCCATTCAAAATCGAATCCGTAGGCGAGGGCTTCCCGAACCCGCGGGTCGCTGAACACTTCACGGCGGGTGTTGAAGACAAAGCCTTGCATGCCGGTCGGGCGCTGATGATCGACGGCTTCCGCAACGATTTTGCCGTTTTCGAACTTCTCCCCAGAGTAAGCCGTGGCCCAGTTCTTGGCCGAGGTCTCAAGTCGAAAATCGAAGCTGCCGGCTTTGAACGCTTCCAGTGCCACGGTATCGTCAGTGTAGTAGTCGTAGCGGATACGGTCGAAATTGAAACGACCCCGTCGCACGGCCAGATCTTCGGCCCAGTAGTCTTCAACCCTTTCATAGGCGACCGAACGACCAGCTTCAAATTTCCCGATCCGGTAAGGGCCGCTACCCAGGGGAGGCGTTAGGCCATTCTCGCCAAATTCGTGCTCGGACCAGTAGTGGGCGGGCAGGATCGGCATCTGACCCAGAATCAGCGGCAGTTCGCGGTTGGTGGTAGCTTTGAAGTCAAAGCGTATGCGCTTGGGGCTTTGCACCGTTACCTTGGCGACATCCGCGTAGTAATTACGGAAGAACGGATGGCCTTCTGTGGTCAGGATTTCGAAGGAAAACTTCACGTCTTCGGCGGTAATCGGCTCACCGTCGTGGAACCGGGCCTGGTCACGGAGGTTGAACACCACATAGCTGCGGTCTTCCGGTGTCTCAATCGACTTGGCAATCAGGCCGTAGGCAGAAAAAGGCTCATCGTCTGAAGACACCATCAGGGTGTCGTACAGATAGGTGCTGATTCCGGCAGCCGCAACGCCCCGGATATCAAATGGATTGAAGGAATCGAAGCCGTTGGCCACCACCGCCATTTTCAGCGTGCCGCCCTTGGGCGCTTCCGGGTTCACGTAGTCAAAGTGGGCAAATCCCTGTGGGTACTTGGGGGTACCGTGCATGGCAATGCCATGTCGGGCTTCGACGGAACCGGTGCTGTCGCCAGCGGCGAATGCGGGGGCATTGAATGCCATGAAAGCGAAAGAGGAGAGGAGCGATGTAAGGTATGAGGCTGTCCGTTTGCTGGTCATAGGTCTCGCACGTTCCGGAGGGTTAGGCGGGCGCACCCTCTGCCAGGTCGGCGCACCCATGGCTCCTAATCGAACCGTTATGATTCTTGTAGTTAGGGAAAGTTCCTGAACCTGCGATCAAGCCGTTCAGGGACTGTTCCGAATATCGACGTAGAGTACCAGACTTTGTCCCGGTTGCAGATAACGTGACGTGTTCAGATCGTTCCAGCTTGCGATGTCGCGCACATTCACCGAGAACCGGTTGGCTATGGTCGACAGCGAATCGCCCTTGCGCACCCGGTAACCTACCTTGCGTACCATGGCCTTGCCCCGGGCATTGTTGGTGGCAACCATGGTCGGCTGGGAGGTCTTGGACCAGATCACCAGCTCTTTGCCGGGGATCAGTGGATCGCCGGGCGCCATTCCATTCCAGGCAGCCACCTGGCGCACCGATACCCGATGCTCCCGGGCAATATCCCAGAAAGTATCACCACGCCGGACGGTGTAGCGAACTTTGTTGCCGTCGCGCTTGCGATCCTGTTTCCGCTCCAGTCGCTGGGAAGCGCTGAGGGCATAGGTGTCCGAGCCCTTACTTGCGGACGGTATCATCAGACGCTGGCCAATTCGAATGAGGTCGGAATTGAGTTTGTTTACCTGCTGGATAACCGCCGGTGTGGTCGAGAACTTGCGGGCAATGGTGTTCAGGCTGTCGCCGGATTGCACCTTGTAGTTGCGCCAGGATACCCGTTTACTGCGAGGAATCTCTGCCAGGGCTGCCCGAAAGATATCGGCATTCTCTCTTGGAACCAGCAATCGATGGGGGCCATCGGGGTTGGTGGCCCAGCGGTTGTAGGTGGGATTGAGCAGGTAAATCTCATCCACGTCGACCTTGGCCAGTTCGGCGGCCTGGGCCAGATCCATTTGCGAGCCGGTATCGACGATTTCGAAATAGGGCTTGTCCTCCAGTGTCGGCAGCTCAATGCCGTAGTCTTCTGGCTTGTTGAAAATCTTGGCCAGTGCGATCAGCTTCGGCACGTAGTGTCGCGTTTCCCGGGGCAGATCCAGAGACCAGAAATCCTGGGGCTCGTTTTTCTTCCGGTTCTTGCGCATTGCACTGGATACGGTGCCACCACCGCTGTTGTAGGCGGCGAGGGCCAGGGTGTAATCGCCATCAAAGCGGTTGGCCAGCCTATCGAGGTAGGTCAGGGCAGCGTCGGTTGCTTCCACCACATCGCGCCGGTCATCGTGCCACCAGCTCTGGGTCAGGCCGAAGTATTTGCCGGTCGATGGGATGAATTGCCACAGGCCAGCCGCTCGTCCATGGGAGTAGGCAAAAGGGTCGAACGCGCTTTCAACCACCGGAAGCAGGGCGAATTCTGCCGGCAGGCCGCGTTTCTCGGTTTCGTTGATGATGTAATGCAGGTAGCGACTACCGCGCTCGACTACCCGGTCAATGTAGCCTGGGTGGCTGGCGTACCAGCTCAATTGGTCCCGGACTCGCTCGTTATCAACATCGTGATTGAGGGCAAAGCCGCTTCGAAGGCGGTTCCACAAGTCGCTGGGTTGCGGCGCTTCCTGAACAATCTTCTGCTCGGGATCGTCCAGCTTTTCGCGCGCTTCGCGGGCTGTAGACCTGAGCTCAGGCGCAATGGCGTCGTCGAGCGCGGCGTCCGCTGTGGCGTCTTCTCCGTTTCCGGATTCGACCGACTTCTTAAGGTCTTCGTCGCCGGTGGCGACGGTTACCTGTTTGGTTTCAAGGGGATTGGTCTCGCTGCCCCCGGAATCGCTGTCGCTGAACCAGGCGGTGGGGCTGGCCCAGCTGTTGTCCGGTGTGTCAGACAGGCTGCACCCGGAGGCCAGCGCACCGGTTAAAAAAAGCAAAGACAATCGTTTGACCGACATAAAATACTTCCGGCTCACGGTAAAAACCGGATTATCTATTTCGAAAATCCGGTAGGTTTAAAGGGTTACAGACGCAAAATTGGGACGATTCTATGGGAGCCCATTTCAAGTGGTCAAGAATCCCCTCGTTACGTCTGTGAGAGGATTTGTTAACCGATCAAAAATTGTCTTTGCCATGGCGAATGGCGGCAAAGATGGCGTTCTCCGAATCCGCCGGTAAACCGTTTCGGGCGCAGTAGTTACGAGCGGCATCAACCACCACCGGGTCATCCCAGCGCAGGAAGGGGTTCAGTTGTCTCTCCTCCGCCATCACCGAGGGTACCGTTGGTTTACCTTGGTCACGGCGCTGAATACAGCGTTCCTCGAAGGCTTTTAGACCCTCATCCTGGGGTAGCCAGCTGCGGGCGAACTTGAGGTTGGCCAGGGTGTATTCGTGGGCACAATAAACCGCGGTCCGGTCGGGCAGCGCCCGCAGGGTCTGCAGCGAATGACGCATCTGTTCAGGCTTGCCCTCGAACAGACGACCGCAGCCGCACACGAACAGAGTGTCGCCGCAAAACAGGACGGGGCGGCCATCTACTTCGGAATCGGAGAAGAAAGCGATGTGGTCAAGGGTGTGGCCGGGCACGCCCAGCACCTGGAACGTCAGGTTTTCCCACTGCACCTCATTGCCCGGCTGAACTTTGGTGGTACATCCTTTAAACGGCGATTCAGCGGGCCCGGTAACCTCGCAGTCCGGAAAGGCTTTCATCAGTTCGCTGACGCCACCGACGTGATCGGGATGGTGGTGGGTAATAAGGATGGCGTCGAGAACCAGATCCTGGCTGGCCAGGTGTTTTAAAACCGGCGCTGCCTGGCCCGGGTCTACAATCAGGGCTTTGCGGTTGTCGGAGTTCGACAGGCACCAGATATAGTTGTCGCTGAAGGCCGGGATGGCAGAGATGGTCAACATAAAGCCCCACATGTGCAAAACGAGTGTGACTGATATGATAGAGCAATACACCTACAGCCCCAACAGGGGGTTCTGTTTTCGGGAGTGACACAGCGTGAATGAGTCGGGGGCGATTGATTTTCCTGCACGTCACGAGAGTTTCGAACGCTGGTTCGGGACACCGCTCGGTCGTGCTCTGTTGGCGGATCAGAGGCGCATGCTCGACCGGGAGTTGAGTCGATTTACCGGGGCACGCCAACTACAGGTAGGCGTGAGCCATCGACTGCCACTCGCCACAGGTACCGACTTTGTGCAGCGCATTATGACCACACCCCGCTGGTATCCCCAGATACCCGATCAGGTTGCGGTTTGCGATGCCCATGAGCTGCCTTTCTCCGCCGATTCCATGGATCTTGTCATTTTGCACCACAGCGCCGATTTCAGTCGTTATCCCCACGAAGTGATTCGGGAAGCAGCCCGGGTGTTGCGGGGCGAAGGTACTTTGGCCCTGATCGGGTTTAATCCTCTGAGTCTCTGGGGGCTTCGTCGCCTGATGTCCCGGCATTGCGAGGGACCCTGGGGAGGCCGTTTTCTGATGCGCGGACGCATGGAAGACTGGCTGCACCTGCTGGGTTTCAATGTTGAGGCGTCGGTGACACGTTTCCTGCGATTGCCGCTGCAACGCAGTGGTCGCAAATCGAACAGCTGGATTGATGAGCAGTTTGGTGGCAACAGAATCCTGCCGGTGGGGGCGTATTACTGTATCCTTGCCAAAAAACGCGTTTATGCCCAGATTTCCCGACGGCCAGCCTGGCGCCAGGCCAAGGTGATTGCGCTGTCTGGAAACAGAACGGTCGGTGCGTCCAGGGGGTGCTCCAGGGGACAATGCGTACCGGAAAAAAGTGTTTAACCAATGGGAGAAAAGATGTCGGGCAAGGTAATCCTGTATACCGACGGGGCCTGTAAGGGAAATCCCGGGCCTGGAGGCTGGGGCGTTGTTCTGCGCTATGGCGATACCAGCAAAACGATGCACGGTGGCGAAGCGAACACCACCAATAACCGGATGGAGCTGATGGCAGCGATTCGCGGGCTGGCTGCACTCAAGCGGTCGTGCGCGGTGGAGCTATACACCGATTCCCAGTACGTGCGTAAGGGCATCACAGAGTGGATGGCAGGTTGGAAGCGTAACGGTTGGAAAACCTCAGCGAAGAAACCGGTCAAGAACGAGGACCTTTGGCGCGAGCTGGACGCCGAGGTGGCCCGACATCAGGTTAACTGGCATTGGGTCAAAGGCCACGCCGGTATCCCCGATAACGAACTGGCCGATGAGCTGGCCAATCAAGGCGTAGCCGAATTGGCTCGCGCCTGAGCACGACCTATTGAATCGAGTGAGTCATGAGACAGATTGTACTGGATACTGAAACCACGGGTATTGATCCAAACGATGGCCATCGGATCATCGAAATTGGTTGCGTGGAACTCGTCGAGCGTCAGCTGACGGGGCGGAATTACCATGTCTATATCAACCCTGAACGCGAGGTAGAAGCCGAGGCCATAACCGTCCACGGCATCACCAACGAGTTCCTGGAAGACAAGCCAAAGTTTGCCGAGGTTGCCAACGACTTCTTTGAGTTCATCAAAGGAGCTGAGCTGGTCATTCACAACGCGGCGTTCGACGTCGGCTTCATGGATGCCGAGTTTGCCCGAATGAAGCCGGTCCGGAAAACCGCGGACCACTGTGGGATTGTGGATACCCTGGCGATTGCCCGAAAGAAGCATCCCGGACAGAAGAACAACCTCGACGCACTCTGTAAGCGTTACGGTGTGGACAACAGTAACCGGGACCTGCACGGCGCCTTGCTCGATGCGGAGATCCTGGCCGACGTCTACCTGCTGCTGACCGGTGGTCAGACCGCGTTGTCGCTGGATGCCGGAGCCGAAGAGGGCAGTTCCGGCACTGGCATTCGACGGTTGCCGGCCGAGCGTCCCGCGCTGAATGTTATTCGCGCTTCTGAAGACGAGCACGGCGCTCACGAGGAATTCATGGCAATGCTGGAGAAGCAGGCCGGAGAAACGGTGTGGGGCAAGCTTCAATAAAGTGATTGAGAGCCGATTTATTTTGTACTAAATGTTACATTCCGGCTTTCTTGAGGTACTTGAGTTTTGTGTTATAAGTAATGGTTAGTTCGCCAGTTTTCGCGAACAATTATTTACTTTTCGGCGCGCACAAGCCAGCGAGGATTGAGCTGGCTTCTAACAACAACACCTGTCGTTCTACCTGACGGGCGCAGTCATATTAGGGAGCGGTAGTCTCCGCAAATTAACAGGAAGCGTTTATGGTTCAATCGTCTCTAGCGACGAAATCGCAGTCGTTTGATCTGGTTAAAAGTGAAATCGAGCAAACCATCAAACAGGCAGAATCCAGCCTTGAACGCTTTCAGGAAAACCGTGAGAGTGGTGAAGACCTTCAGAACTGTGTCGACTTCATCAATCAGCTTCGCGGTATCTTCATCCTTGTCGAGCTTCGTGGTGGCACCTTGCTATGCCAGGAAGCCGTCAGTATGGCCAACGATGTTCCTGTCGGGGCCAATGACGACAAGAATATCCTGCTCACCACCCTGAACAGCGCGCTATTCATCCTACGTCGATACGTCGAATACTATCACCAGCAGAGGGAAGATCATCCGGAGCTGTTATTGCCGGTCATCAACGAACTGCGTGAAGCCCGCCGGGAAAAACCTTACCCGGAATCCTGCTTTTTTGATGTTGATGTGAAGGAGCGGCCTGATTTCTGTGCCGGGCTCCAGGTTCAGGCGTTTGAAGGTGACAATTCGGAATTTGAGGTAATGGCGCGACGGATGCGCCTGACCTTCCAGGTGGCGCTCCTCAGCATTCTTCGTGATCGCAATGACGTTGTGAGCAAGAAGCTGATCGCCCGGGCCTCCCGTGGTCTGGCTCGTCTGTGCCAGGATGCTCCGATGGGGCAATTGTGGTGTCTGGTCTCGATTGTGGCCGACACCATGCTCGACCGCGCCATGCCGTTCACCAAGGCCCGCAAGCGCATGTTCATGCGCATTGAAAAGTATGCCCGTGAAGTAGTGTATGTCGGTAAGGTCGCCACCGCCAAGGATGCGCCCGATTCTCTGGTGCGTGATCTGATTTACCTGTTGTATCGCAGTGGCTCCGCCAATCCCGAGATAACCCAGGTGCTGTCGGCGTATAAGCTCACTCCTGCGGATTATCCGGATGCCATGCTGGAAGCCCACGCCCGCAGACTGTACGGCCCGGGCAGTGATGTGCTCCGATCCCTTGCTGAAGCCCTGCAGGATGAACTAAATCAACTGAAGGACAAGCTTGATATCATTGAGCGAGGTATCGAGCCTGATCTGGCAGAACTGTCGTCTATTTCAGACGCGCTTGAGCGTCTCGCCAATACCCTGGTGATGTTGGATCTCAACAAGTTGGCAGCGGTCGCCCAGGAAGAAGCCTCTCGGTTGCGTGGCTGGGAGGCCGAATCCCGTCTGCCCGAGAATGATGAGTTGTACGTTCTGGCCGATTCGGTATTGAGTATTGAGGATGCCGTGATGCAGATCGTCACGCGGGGTATTACCTCGGAAACCGATGCTCTGGCACGCGGTCACCGTACGCGGGATGAATCAGTGTACCTGAGTGAGGCCCTGTTCGTGGTGGCCGACGAAGCGCGCGGCGCACTGACACTGGCGAAGCGCGCTATTACGGCGTTCATGGAGTCCGACTACGACAAGCTGCACTTGGCCAATCTCCCCGCCACACTGCACAGCATCTGGGGCGGGCTGCACATGGTCAATGATCCCGCGGCAGCATCGGTACTGGAGCGGGTGGCAGGATCCATTCAGGAGCGGCTTCTGGATGCCCGCGAAGCCCCGTCCATGCAGGTTCTGGAAGCACTGGCAGATGCCTTGACGTCCCTTGAGTATTACATTGAAAGTATCGGTCGGCGCGAGGAGCGTAATCCGGATCTTCTTAAACTGGCACAAACGTCCCTGGACGATGTAGGTCTTTAAGCTGTGTCTAACGAACTCGCAACCGCAGTGCTGACAGTATTTGGCGCGCTCCTGGTGATTGCGGGTCTGCTGTTCTTCCTGCGACCGCGATGGCTACTGGGATGGTTGAAGGGCATGGCCGTGTTCGGTTTGATGCTGGTAGGCGTCTACACCCTCGCCATTGCCATCAACGTTGCCGGCTACCAGTCACTTGAAGGTATGCAGACGGTTGCAACGGTGTCTACGCAACGTCAGGCTGACCAGCGCTGGTACGTGAGGCTCCAATCTCCAGGTAAAAACACCGTGGCCGAAACCTTGACCGGTGACCAGTGGCAGGTGGACGCTCGTATCATTCGCTTCTCTGGGCCGCTGCGTTGGCTTGGGGTCGCTCCGGGTTACCGGCTGGAGCGATTGAGTGGACGGTATACGTCACTTGAGCAGGAGCGATCGGCGCCAAGGTCGGTGATTGGCCTGGGCGAGGCATCCTGGCCCGATTTGTGGGAGCTGGACCAAACCTTTAATGTGCCGTTCGTCGAAGGGGTATATGGTAACGCGACCTTTATGCCGATGCGTGATGGTGCGATGTTCGATATTCGCCTGTCGGCCTCAGGGTTGGTGGCGGTGCCCGTTAACGATCAGGCCCGGGAAGCAATTCAAGCATGGGACGAATAGCGCTTTGTTCATCCAATAAAAAACCTGCGCATTGCGCAGGTTTTTTTTCACCGTTCGCCAGGGCAATCAGCCCATCTTGAACAGCTCGCCCAGCTTGGTGGCAAGCATCATGTCGCCTTCGGCGCGCAGCTGGCCAGCCATGAATGCCTGCATACCGTCGGTTTCGCCGGAAACGATGCCGTGCAGGGTTTCAGAGCTCATGATAAGGGTAACAGAAGGATCGGAGTGTTCGCCTTCGTGCTTCTGGCAGGTGCCATCGTTGATGACCAGGTGATAGGTCTTGTCGTCCTCGATGTCGAACTGGAATACCAGGTCCAGGCCTTGCGCTGCGTCTGCGTTGAAGTTCTGTTCGAATTGTTCAAATACCTGAGCTACCGACATTTTTATACCCTTAATGGTGGTTGTCTTGTCATGGTGACGGCGTCGATGTCCCGGGCTGCATGAGCCTGAGCGGGAATCCGTCCGGAGCCGACCTCGCTATGCGACTTTATGGTGAGTGATAGGCTGTGTCAAGCTCGATCGAACGCTTGTTTTAATTTTTTTACTCTGCTTATTAACCTAAATTCTGTAAGTTACACATTCACGTTTCAACCACACGGAGAAGCACTTTGGAGTTCCTGACTGAGTATGGTTTGTTCCTGGCGAAGGTCGTCACCTTTGCCGTTGCCGCGATCGTTGTGGTCGCCGTGATCATTGCGTCGGCACAGAAAGAGCGGGAAGACCATGGCGGCGACGGCGAGTTGAAGATTCGCAAGCTCAACGAAAAGTACGACAAACTTCGGGAATCCATTCAGGCCCGGCTAATGTCCGATGCTGAGCGCAAGGCGTTTGAGAAGCGTCAGAAAAAAGAGCAGAAAGCCAAGAAAAAGGCCGATAAGGCCAAGCAGAAGGAGGTGACCACGGAGCCGGAGCGCCAACCACGAGTGTTTGTGCTCGATTTCGACGGCGACATCAAGGCCAGCGACACCGATCCACTGCGTCGATCTATCACCGCCGTGCTCAGCGTTGCTGACCCAGAGCGGGATGAGGTCGTGGTTCGGCTGGAAAGCGGCGGCGGACTGGTGCATTCGTATGGCCTGGCAGCGGCTCAACTCGATCGAATTCGTAGCAAGGGCGTTCCGTTGACAGCCTGTGTCGACAAGGTCGCGGCGAGTGGCGGCTATATGATGGCTTGCGTGGCGGATCGCATCATTGCGTCGCCGTTTGCCATTCTCGGGTCAATCGGTGTCGTTGCCCAGCTGCCGAACTTCCATCGTTTCCTCAAGAAGAACGACGTCGACTTTGAGGTGCTGACCGCGGGCGAGCACAAGCGCACCATGACGGTTTTTGGGGAGAATACCGATAAGGGCCGGCAGAAGTTTCTGGAAGATCTGGAAGACACCCATGTTCTGTTCAAGGAATACGTGGGTGAGAGGCGTCCGGCGGTTGATATCAGCGCGGTTGCCAATGGTGACATCTGGTTTGGTAAGCGCGCTCTGGATGTCCAGTTGATCGATGAGATCAAGACCTCCGACGAATATCTTATTGAGGCATGTGATCGGGCAGACGTAGTCTCGGTAGCGTACCAGCGGAAACGCACGCTTCCGGAAAAACTTGGTCTGGCGACCAGTGCCGCGCTGGAACACACTGTCTGGCGGGTTTTGAGTGCCTTCCGGAACCAGAAAATCCAATAGTTCTTTCAACAGTTCATGAAGGGTGGGAAACAACGATGACAATGAACACCGATTTCAAAGCTTGGCGTGTCGAGGAACATGACGGCAGCTACGTAGGCAGCGAACAGACCTTGAATACCGCCGATCTTCCGGAAGGCGAGGTTTTGATTCGGGTTTCCCATTCATCCCTGAACTACAAAGATGCCTTGTCCGCATCCGGTAACAAGGGTGTGACCCGTAGCTTCCCACATACCCCCGGCATCGACGCCGCCGGTGAAGTGGTGGAAGACGCCTCAGGCAAGCTTGCATCGGGCACGGCCGTTCTTGTTACCGGCTTTGATTTGGGCATGAATACCGATGGTGGTTTTGGCGAATACATTCGCGTGCCCACAGGTTGGTGCGTGCCGATGCCGGCCGGATGGGACGCCCGAACGGCAATGATCTACGGTACCGCCGGCCTGACCGCCGGGTTGTGTGTGCAGAAGCTGCTGACCATGGGTGCTCAACCTGCCCAGGGGCCGGTAGCGGTGTCCGGTGCCAGTGGAGCGGTTGGCAGTGTGGCGGTGGAATTGCTCGCCAAGCTGGGCTTTGAGGTTGTCGCTATCAGCGGCAAGGCAGATCACGCCGCCGATCTTAAAGCGCTGGGTGCAAGCGACGTAGTGGGTCGTGAGGCGTTGTCTGAAGAGAAGAAACCGATGCTGAAGCCGGTCTACGGCAATGCTGTTGATACCGTGGGTGGGACGCCTCTGGCGGAATTACTGAAGCAGATCAAACCGGGCGGCTCTGTGTCCTGTTGTGGCCTGGTAGCAGGCCCGCAGCTGCAGACGACCGTGCTGCCCTTCATTCTTCGCGGCGTGAATCTGCTTGGGGTGGATTCGGTAGAAATTCCGCTGGCGGACAAGCAGGCGGTCTGGGACAAGTTCTCCGGTGACTGGGCCTGTCCGAAAACCGAACAGTCGGCCCGGGATATCGGTCGTTCCCAACTGGATGCGGCGCTCAAGGCGTTTCTGGGTGGAGCCTCGGTTGGCAAGACTGTTCTTGATCACAGTCGCTAATACCTGCGGCATTAAAAAAGCCTGCCAATTGGCAGGCTTTTTTATTTGCGTTGTCCCGTCCTGAAATGCGTTGTCAGGAGGCCCGGCGACGAAACAGGGGCAGGTCGGTATCGGTTGCGGCCTGATAGCCCTGGCTGAAGAAGTTCAGGCAGCGGGCAGCCTTGTTGATGTCCTTGTCCGGGCGCAGCACGTAGGCGTCGAAGCCGCAGCGCTTCATGAACTGGAGCTGGTCCAGCAGCACATCACCAATGGCGCGCAACTCGTTTTCGTAGCCAAATCGTTCACGCAGCAAGCGGGCAATGCTGTATCCGCGGCCATCGCTGAACTTCGGAAAGTTCACGGCAATTACAGGTAACTCCTGGAATTTTCCAACGAGCATTTCCGGCTCATCGTGGCTATCAAACCACACGCCAATGTCATCGCGACCGGTAAAGTGCTCATACCCGGCCAGCCACAGGTCGGCGGGGATCAGAGCCTTGCTCTGCGCGGGAATGTCGAGAGATTCGCCCTCGGCCGGGCGGGGCACAACGATCCAGTCATCCTGTCGGATGCTGCCGTCCTGGGAAATTACATCAGGCATAAACCCGCTCCTTGAAAGGATCAATTCCAACGCGGCGATAGGTATCCAGGAAGGTTTCTTCCTCGGTCCGCTTATCGACGTAAACATCAATGATCTTGGCGACGACATCTGGCATGTCTTCACGGGCAAAGGAGGGCCCGAGGATCTTGCCGATGGTTGCGTCGTGGTGGGAAGAGCCGCCCAGACTGATCTGGTAGAACTCTTCACCTTTCTTATCGACACCCAGAACACCGATGTTGCCAACGTGGTGGTGACCACAGGCGTTCATGCAACCGGATATGTTCAGGTCAATGTTGCCCAGATCATAGAGGTAATCCAGATCGTCAAAACGGCGCTGGATGGCTTCCGCCACCGGAATGGACTTGGCGTTCGCCAGGGCACAGAAATCACCACCGGGGCAGCAGATAACGTCGGTCAGGGTGTTCAGGTTGGCGGTGCCAAAACCCATGGGCACTATGGCCTGCCAGAGTTCCAGCAGGCGATCCTGGCGAACGTCGGCCAACACTACATTCTGCTGGTGAGTTACCCGGACTTCTCCGAAGCTGAACTCATCGGCCAGGTCAGCAATCTGTTCCAACTGGCGGTCGGTGACATCGCCCGGCGGCGTGCCGGTTTCTTTCATGGTCAGTGTCACGATCGCGTAGCCGGGCTTTTTGTGAGTGTCCACGTTGTGGCTCAGCCACTGATCGAATCCGCGATTTTCAAAGCGTTGCTTGGCCAGCAGCTCGGTGGCATTGTCGACGCTCTGGTAATCCGGCTCGGTAAAGTATCCCTGGATGCGCTCTACAGCGCCGCGGGTCAGGCGGCTTGGTGAATCCTTGATGTGTGACCACTCGGCCTCAACTTTCTCGGCGAAAGCTTCCGGGGTCAGTGCCTTTACCAGAATCTTGATGCGCGCCTTGAACTTGTTGTCGCGGCGGCCATAGCGGTTATACACCCGCAGAACGGCTTCGAGGTAGGTCAGCAGATCCGCTTCCGGCAGGAAATCACGGATAACCGGTCCAACCATCGGTGTGCGTCCTAGGCCGCCACCAACGTGCACCCGGAACCCCAGTTCGCCGGCGTCGTTACGTACCATTTGCAGGCCAATGTCGTGCACCTGGATGGCTGCGCGGTCGGTTTTCTCAGAGGCATTCACAGCTACCTTGAATTTCCGTGGCAGGAAAGCGAATTCAGGGTGGAAGGTGGACCACTGACGAATAATTTCACAATACGGGCGCGGGTCCGCGATTTCATCGGACTGAACCCCGGAGAATTGGTCGGTGGTGGTGTTGCGAATGCAGTTGCCACTGGTCTGGTTGGCGTGCATCTCTACCTCAGCCAGCTCGGCGAGAATGTCGGGCACGTCTTCAATTGCTGGCCAGTTCAACTGAACATTCTGCCGGGTGGTGAAGTGGGCGTAACCCTTGTCGTAATCCCGGGTGATGCGAGCCAGTCGGCGCAATTGACCTGCACGCAGCATTCCATAGGGCACGGCAATGCGGAGCATGGGTGCCAGGCGCTGGACATAAAGGCCGTTTTGCAGGCGTAGGGGAAGAAACTCTTCCTCGGCCAGTTCTCCCGCCAGGGCGCGCTCGGTTTGGTCCCGAAATTGCGCAACCCGTTCGGCTGCGATTTGCCGATCGTGTTCATCGTATACGTACATATGGAAGATCCTGCCTGAAAACGTTGTTGCGGCTAGCTCCGCGACCGGAGTCATAGCGGGTTGTGCCTTATATCTGCCCGCGAGGATAGCACCGTGTTTTTATTCTTAAAATGATTATTTCAAAATATGTTTATCGATTCAGGCGATAAGCGGACGCTGTGGGTAAACTGGACGATTGGCGGTTTGAGGGCTTTAATTAGAGAGGATCGGAGTAAAGCTGCGGTCCCTTCTGAATAATAAAAAAATTCTGAGTAGCGAATCCAAGTGAGGTACATCCGATGAAGAAATCCGCACGTTCAGACAGTCAGGTTGATGCAGTCGCTTCCGTTCTGCTGGTGTTGCTGGTGGTTGCGTTTGCGGTGGTCTGGGTATCGGGGCAATAGATTACTGGCCCGCTAGAACCACCTGAACAATCAGGATAAGCCCTACGACAAAGCTCACGGTGAATAACACCCCGGCGATGATGTAGGGCCACGGACTCTGACTCGCGAAATCCTCTTGCCGACGCTTATCCGATTGGACACCAAAAGCTCCGGCGAGGATGCTTTGCATGATTTTCAGTACCCCCGGGCGGCTCGGCCGGCCTGAACGGTCCGGATCATGTTTCCTGGCGTCATCCCTTTCGGAGGTGTCTGTCATGTTTTGGGCTCCCTAAAAGCTACACTAACCGCGTAAGTTTCGTGCCGTCGGCTCTCCAGTTTACCCGTTGTCAGTTACCTGTCATTCGGCCGGGTCGTAGGCGAGGCTCGGTGCCAGCCAGCGCTCCGCTTCTGCCTTGGAGATACCTTTGCGTTCAGCATAGTCTTCAACCTGATCGGCGCCAATCTTCCCGACCGCAAAGTATTTCGACTCTGGGTGGGCGAAATACCAGCCAGAAACAGCAGCGCTTGGATACATGGCAAAATGCTCGGTCAGCTCGATGCCGGCTCTTGATGTGGCTTCAAGCAGGCTGAACAGCGTGGCCTTCTCGGTATGCTCAGGGCACGCCGGGTAGCCAGGGGCAGGGCGAATACCCCGGTAGCGCTCTTTGATCAGATCTTCGTTGCTGAGCGTTTCGGCGCCGGCATAGCCCCAGAATTCCTGACGAACCCGCTCGTGCATGCGCTCGGCAAAGGCTTCCGCCAAACGGTCGGCAAGGGCTTTCACCATGATGGCGTTGTAATCGTCGTTATTATCTTTGAACTCCACCGAGAACTCTTCCGCGCCAATGCCGGTGGTGACTGCGAAGCCACCCACGTAATCACAGGTCTCGGAACCCTCAGGCGAAATGTAGTCAGACAACGCTATCATCGGTTTGCCCGGTGCTTTTTCGTCCTGCTGGCGAAGGTGGTGCAGCACAGTCAATTCCTCGGAGCGATCTTCGTCCTTGTACACCACGATGTCGTCACCGCGCCGATTGGCGGGCCAGAAACCAATAACACCACTGGCTTGGACCCGCTTTTCATCAATCATCTGGCGCAGGATCTTCTGGGCGTCGTCGAAAAGGGTTCGGGCTGCCTCACCACGTTTCGGATCATCGAAGATACCGGGATACTTGCCGGCGATGTCCCAGGAAATGAAGAACGGTGTCCAATCGATGTAGTCCACCAATTCATTCAGATCATAATCCTCGAACACCTTGATACCGGTGAAGGCAGGTTTCGGCGGAATATAGTCGTCGAAGTTGATCTCCGGTGCACGATCGCGGGCTTCCTTGAGCGAAACCAGCTTGGTTCGGTCGCCACGGTTCTTTCTGCGTTCGCGGATCTCGTCATATTCCACACGGGCGGCCTCGACCAGGCCTTCTTTGCCTGTCTTGCTCAGCAACTGGGAGGCTACGTTCACGCAGCGTGAGGCATCGGACACGTACAGGGCGATGTCGTTCTTGTACTGGGGTTCAATCTTCACCGCGGTGTGCGCTTTGGAGGTGGTTGCGCCCCCGATCATCAGCGGGATGTTGAAATCCAGTCGTTGCATTTCCCGGGCGACGTGGACCATCTCATCCAGCGACGGCGTGATCAGGCCGCTCAGACCGATGATGTCGACGTTTTCCTTCTTGGCGGCCTCCAGGATCTTGTCGCAGGGCACCATAACGCCCAGATCAATTACCTCGTAGTTATTGCACTGCAGCACCACCCCGACGATGTTCTTGCCGATGTCGTGAACATCGCCTTTAACCGTTGCCATGAGGATCTTGCCCTTGGCCTTCTGATCCTCTGTCTTTTCCGCTTCGATATAGGGGATCAGGTGCGCGACCGCCTGTTTCATTACTCGTGCGCTTTTCACCACCTGGGGCAGGAACATCTTGCCGTCGCCAAACAGATCGCCGACCACGTTCATACCGTCCATCAGGGGACCTTCGATGACCTCAATGGGGTGAGTAGCATCCTGCCGGCATTCTTCGGTGTCATCGATGATGTAGTTGGTGATGCCCTTCACCAAAGCATGCTCAAGCCGCTTTCTTACCGGCCATTCGCGCCAGGCCAGGTCTTCTTCCTGGGTCTTGCCACCTTTGCCCTTGAAGCGCTCGGCAATTTCCAACAGTCGGTCGGTGGAATCTTCACGCCGATTGAGCACTACATCCTCGACCCGTTCCTTCAGCTCCGGTTCGATTTCATCGTAAATCACCAGCTGGCCCGGGTTCACAATACCCATATTCATACCGGCCTTGATGGCGTGGTACAGGAACACCGAGTGAATCGCCTCGCGCACCACATCGTTACCACGGAACGAGAACGACACGTTGCTGACGCCGCCGGAGATGGACGCGTGCGGCAGGTTTTCGCGGATCCAGCGCGTGGCGTTGATGAAATCGACTGCGTAGTTGTTGTGCTCTTCAATGCCTGTGGCGATGGCAAAGATGTTGGGGTCAAAGATGATATCCCCGGGATTGAAGCCAATCCCGGTCAACACGTCATAGGAGCGTTTGCAGATTTCGGTCTTGCGCTCGTAGGTATCCGCCTGGCCCTGTTCATCAAAGGCCATGACGACCACGGCGGCACCATAGCGCATACAGTCTTTGGCGCGCTTGATGAATTCTTCTTCGCCTTCTTTCAGGCTGATGGAGTTCACCACGGCTTTGCCCTGGATGCAGCGCAGACCTGCTTCGATCACTTCCCACTTGGAAGAGTCGATCATGATGGGCACACGAGAGATGTCAGGCTCAGAGGCAACCAGATTCAGGAAGGTCACCATGACCTCCTTGGACTCCAGCATGCCTTCGTCCATGTTGATGTCGATGATCTGGGCACCGTTTTCGACCTGGTCCCGGGCAACGCTCAGGGCTTCCTCGTACTGCTCCTCTTTGATCAGGCGCAGGAAACGTTTGGAGCCGGTAACGTTGGTGCGCTCGCCGACGTTGATGAACAGGGTGTTTTCATCGCCGGTAAACGGCTCCAGGCCAGACAGCCGAAGGGCCTTTTTGCGCTCCGGGATCTTCCGGGGCGGGTATTTGGCAACTGTGTTGGCGATGGCCTCAATATGCTCAGGACGCGAGCCGCAGCAACCACCGATGATGTTCAGGAAGCCATCGCGGGCAAAGCCTTCAATGATCTCCGCCATTTCCTCCGGAGTCTGGTCGTATTCACCAAACTCGTTGGGCAGGCCGGCATTGGGATGGGCGCTGACGTAGGTTTCCGCCTTGGCCGACAGTTCCTCAACATAGGGACGGAGCGCATCCGCACCAAGCGCGCAGTTCAGTCCTACGGAGATGGGGCGGGTATGGGCAACAGAATTCCAGAAGGCTTCTGTGGTCTGGCCAGACAGCGTGCGGCCCGAGGCATCGGTGATCGTTCCAGAGATCATGATCGGCAGGGCGATGCCGCTGTCTTCGAAATATTGCTGGGTGGCGTAAATGGCCGCCTTGGCGTTCAGGGTGTCGAAGATGGTTTCAATCAGGATGAGATCGCATCCGCCTTCAACCAGGCCCTCGACCGCCTCATAGTAGTTGTCGACCAGGGTCTGGAAATCAACGTTACGGTAACCGGGATTGTTCACATCCGGAGAAATCGACGCCGTGCGCGACGTTGGGCCAACGGCACCGGCCACAAAACGTGGCTTGTCCGGATTGCGGGCAGTGAACTCATCAGCAACGTCGCGGGCAAGCTTTGCGGCGGCTACGTTCAATTCCTTGGCAATGCTCTCGAGACCATAGTCCGCCTGCGACAGGCGGGTGGAGTTAAAGGTGTTGGTCTCGATGATGTCGGCGCCGGCATCCAGGTAATCCGCGTGAATGGTGCGGAGCAGGGCAGGCTGGGTCAGGTTCAATAGGTCGTTATTGCCCTGGACCTCACGGTCGTAGTCTGCAAATCGATCGCCGCGAAACGCCTGTTCGTCCAGCTTGAGGTTCTGGATCATGGTGCCCATGCCGCCATCAAGTACTACGATGCGTTGCTCTAGCGCGGTTTGGAGCTGTTCCAGGCGGGTGTTGCGATCGGTCATATCAATACTTCCGGAAGTCGTTTGTTACGTCGTATTTGTGTCAATGGCGCGGGATCATAGCAAAAATGCGCAAGTCCGTCTTAGTACGAATGACGATTATCAAGTGCCTAATTTCGAGGCGCAGCCAGAGCTTGGCGTAGGTAGAAGTCATTAGTCCCATAAAGACCTAGTATTTTACTTGGTCTTTCATGTTCCGGCGAAGTCCCTTAAAATAAATGCAAACTTTCAAACGGGTTTACAACATGGCATTGGTTACTGTGACAGATTCCGCACGGGATTATCTTGCACAACTCATCGATAAGCAGGACGTTGAAGGCATGGGGGTGCGTATCTTCGTGACCCAGCCTGGCACCAAAAACGCCGAGACCTGCCTGGCCTATTGCCCGCCCAATGAGGTAGTTCCGACCGACGAACAGGTCGATCTGGAAAAGTTCACCCTGTACCTTGATCACAACTCGGTTCCGTTCCTGGAGGAAGCGTTTGTGGACTACTCCAAGGATCAGATGGGCGGACAGCTCACAATCAAGGCTCCGAACGCCAAGGTGCCGAATGTCGACGATGACGCTCCGCTGCCGGATCGCGTCAACTACGTCCTCGCGTCGGAGATCAACCCGAATCTGGCCGCTCACGGCGGTGACGTTTCCCTGGTGGAGATCGTTGACGAGTCAGTGGCGGTGTTGCGCTTTGGTGGCGGTTGCCAGGGTTGTTCGGCCGTCAGCCTGACCCTGAAGCAGGGTGTTGAAACCACGCTGAAAGAGCGTGTTCCGGAAATCACCGCAGTGCGCGACGTGACCGACCATACCAACACCGAAAACGCCTACTACCAGTAGTCGTACTGCCGGCACCCGCTACCCTTCGACGGGCAGCGGGTCGGCGGCCGCTGAGCGCCCAATGAGGGGTGCTGCCGAATAACCGGGTTTTTCCTGGCTGCACGGCCAATGTCTCCCAGTTTCAAACAACGCAATATCAGTCACCTATACTGACGTCACAGTGATGCACAGACAAGGGTGGCATGTTGTAGCTCTATGGCTGTAGTTCGTAGGCGATAGCCCCACCTTGGCCATCACCATCCTCAGTATCGGTCGCAACATCCGGAATCGGGGTTTCACTTGTTCGACATTGCGCTGCTTTCCCTGCCTATAATGGCTGCCCTCGTTGGTTGGTTTACCAATTGGCTGGCCATCCAGATGTCCTTTTATCCCGTTCAGTTCATCGGCGTTGGCTTTATCGGCTGGCAGGGCGTGATTCCTCGCAAGGCGGAGAAAATGGCGCACATCTGCATCGATCGCACACTGCAGCAGTTTGGCAATCTGCAGTCGGTGTATCAGAAACTGGAGCCCCAGCGGATTGTTGAGCAGGTCATTTCGCAAGTAACGCCACGACTGGATGAGTACATCGACGAGGTCATGTACGAGATCCAGCCGGTGCTTTGGGACAATCTGCCGCTGTTTTTAAAAAGGCGTATCTATCAATGGGCAAGGGAACAGTTGCCGTCGCGGATAGAAGAGCTGGTCGAGGATTTTGGTGACGATCTGGACGATCTCGTTGATCTGAAGACCTTGCTGAGCCGCGAGCTTCGCCAGCACCCGGATCTTATGAATCGCATCTTTCAGCAGGCCGGAGCCGTTGAGTTGCGGTCGGTGATCAACCGGGGCGCGATTATTGGCGGGCTCCTGGGAGCTGCACTGATCCCCTTGTGGACCTGGTATCCCGAACCCTGGTTGCTGCCGGTCGGCGGCTTTGCCATCGGCTTTATCACCAACTGGCTCGCCATCAACCTCATTTTCGCGCCATTGTTGCCCCGGCGAATCCTGTTTTGGAAGGTTCAGGGCCTGTTTTTGAGGCGCCAGCCGGAAATCAGCGATGTCTGGGCCAGGCTGGTGGCAGAAGAGCTCATTACCGTAGAGAAGGTTGCCGATGCCATGCTCAACGGGGCGCGTGGCGACCGCACCCGCGCGATTATTCAAAAGCACCTGCGACCCTTGCTTGATAACTCTGCAGTCATGAAGCTGACAGCCCAGGTGACCGTGGGTATGACCGGCTATACCGAGTTGAAGAAAGTAATGAACCAGAAGGCCGTGCTCGCAACCCGAGACGTGTTTGGCGACCCGGCCTTTAATCGTGAGCGGGCACCGGTCGTCGCCGGAGTGCTTTCAGAACAGATGCGGGCGCTTGGGCCGCGGGAGTTTCAGGACATCCTGCGCCCGGCATTTCGCGAGGAAGAGTTCCGACTGATGCTAGTCGGCGGTGCCTTTGGCGCCTTGGCAGGGCTAGTCCAGTTTTTGTCATTGGTGTCCCTGAACATCCGAATACCCATCTAGGCTCGTGGAGCGGGAGAAGCGTTATGCCGGCTTGGGCAGACATAGCACTACAGGTACTGATTACAGCAGCGACGGTGAGCCTGGTTTTGGCCGGTTTCTGGCGGTTGATCGCTCGTCCGCACCTGGACCGTAAGGTGGCCGAGTTGATCGAGGCAACCCGAGACATTGAGCCGAAAGTGACTCGTGGCGTTAAACGAGGCGTTTCCGAGGCCGTCAGGGATCTGCCGGAGAGTGCGTTGGATGGCACGGTTCGGGAGTCGACCCGTCAGTTCCTGAAATTCGGTTCCGGGCTGTTTGAGAATGGCCTGAGCAGTTTCCTTGGGACGGCCTCGGATCTGGAGCGTAAGTCCGCGCACGACAGCGCAAGACCGCAAAGAAACAGCCCCACTAAGTCCTGAGCATCAAAGGCAGTTAGTCGGCCTTGGCAGGCCGGCAATCCGGCAGGCCGTTTTTGCGGGGGTGCCGGGAAACAGGTGCATCAGGTAGATGCTGTTGCCTTTTTCCTCTCCCATGGCATCTTTTACCGCTTTCACGAACAGCCTGTTTGAGGGCGGTGAGATCTCGTGTTCTTTATAAAATTCCCTTAAAAACGTGATGATTTCCCAGTGTTTTTCGTCTAACTCCAGGCCGTCCTCAGCGGCAATTTCAACCGCAACGTCCGGGCTCCAGGCCCATGCGTCTTCGAGAAAACCCTCGTTGTTTCTCTCGGGGGTGGTTCTAGTCATGATTCACCAACTGATGACGCGTTCTGCTTGCAGGGTCAGGTTGACCAGCTCTGCGTAGTCGATGGGTGCCGCCCCAAGGTTGTCCTCGGACAAGCCGCGAGCGCCCAGGTCGGCGGCCAGCGCGTAGGTCTGTACCGAGCTGAGTGCCTTGGATGAAACCAGCCCGAGTACGCCGTTTTCGGTTAATGCCACCGCATCATCCGGGCCGAGTGTGCCCAGACACTCGCTAAATCGGGGGTGGTCCGGGGTTTTGTTCAGAATGTGCAGGGTGTGCAATCGGTTCATTGTTGGCTGTCCGAGTGGTTGTTCAGCAAGCAGGTTAACCCGCGAATGCGGCTTGGGAGTATTGTGCCATCAGCTCTGCGTTGGCGTCGGTGAGTTGCGCGCCGTCGATCATGGTCTTGATGTCCAGGTTGTAGCGTTCGCAGGCGGCCCGGTCGGCCAGGATGGCTTTAATGCCAAATATGGGGGCGGCTGCCAGGTTCTTCTCCACGGATTTCTGCTCAATACCTGCAGTGTCCTGCGCTTTGCGCAGCCAGTTCACGCCAGCGCCAGAGAACAGCAGGCTGACCGGTTGGTCGAAGGCGGCCAGGGCAAAGGCCATATCCAGCGCCTCACGGCCCGCCCAAGTGCCGTAGGGCGGCTGATCGATGATGATGAGCATACCCATAGTCAGGCTCCCGCGTGGAAGTAAATGGTCCGGGTTGACTTGATATTGCCTTCAACCCATTCCCCAAGCCCCGCGATCGTGAAGGGTTTCAGCAGGTTGTTGGCACCGAGTTGGTAACGTTTCTGCTCGTCGCCGTCGACCAGTCCACGGCGCAATGCCGATGCAATGCAGGCAACTCCAGGAATCTCATGTTCCTCTAGGAATGCTGCCCAGCGCTTCGGCCAGTGGGTCTCATCAGACGGTGCTGCCACCAGGGCTGAGGCGAGGTGCACGCCATCGCCATAGAGAAAGACCCGGTCAATAGTGTGGCCAGCGGCTACAGTCGCCTTGGCGAAGCTGAGCGCGGTTTGCGGCGCCTGGGAAGAGTAGGGCGCTCCAGTGATAACCAGGGTAAACGACGGAGTTGCGGTGCGGGTCGTGGAATGGGTCATGATGATGAATCTGGCCAGAAAGATTTCAGTTTACAGAAAGCAAAAACCCCGGCAAAGGCCGGGGCTCGCTTGACGATGGACTCAGCCTGGGCTCAGTCGTCGCCGCTGAATGCAGACAGCAGGTGCAGCAGGCTGACAAACAGGTTGTAGATGGACACGTACAGGCCAACGGTCGCAATAATGTAGTTGCGCTCACCGCCTTTGATGATCTGGCTGGTTTCAAACAGGATCATGATCGAGGCAAAGATGGTGAAGCCTGCCGATACTGCCAGTTGCAGTACCGAGCTTTCCATGAAGAAAGCCAGCAGCATGGCGCCAATCAGGACAAAAGCACCGGCTGTCAGGAAGCTGGACAGGAAGCTGAAGTCTTTCTTGGTGATGATCGCCGTTGCGGACAGGCCCACGAAAGCGACAGCTGTCAGGGCCAGGGCCTGGGCTACAATCTGGGACGCGCCAGCGGCCACGAATGCGCCGATGATCGGGCCCAGGGTGTATCCCATGAAGCCGGTCAGTGCGAACGTGGTAACGATGCCCCAGGGGCTGTTCTTCAGCTTATAGGTGGCGAATAGCAGGCCAATGTAACCCACAATGGTGATGAGAAAACCAGGATGGGTGCCGTTCATGTTCAGGAATGCGGTCAGTGCCGAGAACGCCAGAGTCATGCCCAGGAGCATGTAGGTGTTCCGCAACACATTCATGGCATCTGCGCTGATACCGGTCGTCGCCCGCTCGGTCTGAGGTGCTGAATAAGCTCCCTGATTGTTCTGAGCGCCGAATCGTCTGTCTTCCATTGTCTTCTCCGTTGATAACGTCTGGATACTGTGTTCCATCATAGTGTCAGAATCGCAACTTTCAATCGTTTACGACACGAAACTGCTGCGTGGATTTCATTAAATGCCGGTAATGTTAGAAATTGAAGCGGGTTTCAGGTGAGGCGTTGACAGCGCAGGCAATTCCGGTATCATGCTCCCCGCTGTCGCAAGGCAGTAATGGAAAAACGGTGGGCTGGCAGAGTGGCTGAATGCAGCGGTCTTGAAAACCGCCGAAGGTTAGTAGCCTTCCCGGGGTTCGAATCCCTGGCCCACCGCCATTTTTCCTCTCCCCTCGAATACCTCAAGTTCTCTTTTCCCCGTTCGAAAATACCCAGTCGTAGCACATACTGAATCGTTACTCACGCTGAGCACGAACGTTGCCGCACGTCGCTGTCAATTGTGACTCGGTACGGCTGACGTTCTGTCCTGCAATTACAAGTCTCGGCCGGGAAACGTAGCCTCTTTGCGCTCATCCGCCAATCTCTGACGTTCTGCCAGCTCGTCGGCATCATTCTTCGGCACTTGCCAGCCTTGCAGATTTTCCTCGATTAGCTGTACCAGAGCCTCGATGTGACCTGGCGTGGCATTCAGTGCAGGTATATAGCTGAAGGCTTTGCCGCCGCTTTCCATGAAGTATTCACGGTTTTCCTCGTCAATTTCCTCGACGGTTTCCAGGCAGTCGGATGAGAACCCGGGGCAGAACACGTCGATAGAGTGTACGCCTTTACCCGGAAGGGACTTTAGAGTCTCGTCGGTGTAGGGTTTCAGCCACTCCTCCCGCCCAAATCGGGACTGGAAGGTGGTGAGGTAATCTTCACTACTCAGTCCCAGACGTTCCGCGAGGAGGCGTGAGGTCTTGTGGCATTCGCAGTGGTAGGGGTCACCCTTCAACAGGTATTTCAGAGGCACGCCATGATAGGACAGGATCAGTTTGTCGTTTCGGCCATGGTTGGCCCAGTGCGCTTCAATGTGCCTCGCCATGGCTTCGATGTAGGGCGGATAATCCGGGTAGTGCGAGACAAATCGGAAATCCGGTAGCCATCGGCGTTTTGCGAAGTCCTTGGCGACGGCGTCGAAGGTCGAGGCCGAGGTTGAAGCTGAATACTGCGGGTAAAGCGGTAGCACCAGCAGCCTGCGCACGCCTTGGTCCTGCATTTCATCCAGCACCTTGGAAATTGCCGGGTTTCCGTAGCGCATGGCGAACCCAACCACCACATTGGGGCCGTACCTCTGTTTCAGGGCCACTCGGATGCCTTCCGCCTGTTTGGCGGTGTGGGTCAGCAGGGGGGAGCCTTCCGGTTGCCACACGCCGGCGTAGGCCTTTGCACTGCGCTTTGGCCGAATCCTCAGAATGACGCCGTGGAGAATCAGCCACCAAAGGGGGCGGGGCAGTTCAACAACGCGCGGATCTGAGAGGAATTCAGCCAGATAACGTCGAAGCGCGGACGTGGTGGGTGCGTCCGGGGTGCCCAGGTTGGTAACGAGCACGCCAAGCCGCTCCGGCTGACTGTGGCTGAAGGTCTCAGAGCCTTTGAACTGCATAGGTAATTCCTGGTTGGTCGTGTGGCTTGGGGCGGATCCGACTATTTCAGGCCGGCTTGCTGGGCGATCCGGGGTGCCAGCCCGCTGATGTCGTAGCCGGCATTGCGGGCTTTGGAGACAATCTCCTGGGCTGACGTATCACGCGCTGCACTCAGTGCCCATAGCACAGTGCAGCGGGTTCCCGATCGGCAAAAGGCCAATACGGGTTTGTCGGCCTTGCGGATCATTGGCGCAAACTGGTCGATGTCCTCATCGGTGATGTTCCCGGACTCCACCGGCATAAAGACCCAACTGAGCCCATGCTCCTGTGCGGCCGCTTCGATGTCGGCCATGGCCGGCTGGCCAAATTCTTCCTGATCAGGCCGGTTGGCAACCAGTGTTCTGTAACCGAGCCTGGCAATCTCGGCGACGTCATTCGCAGTAATTTGCGGTGCCACTGAGATGGTGTCATCGATCTTTCTGATATCCATGGATTACTGCCTCCAGAAACGCTGTTGGATCTAACTCTATGATCGCACAGACCACAGTGAGTGTCAGAATGGTGGGCTATCACGTTAGCAGAATCGATCAGGCTTTTACCCGCTGTCGTTCGATGAGCTCAAACACCGCCATGCCTGCCACCATGGATACGACGAAAACCGCCGCTTTGATCTCCCCTGCGCCCAAGGCGACCAGCCCCGGCCCAGGGCAGAAGCCGGCAATCCCCCAGCCCACACCAAAGCTGAGGCCACCAAAGATCAGGCGCTTGTCGATATGGCCGCTGGTCGGGATCTTCATTGAAAACCAAAGGAAAGACAGGGTTCGCCGACGCGCAATGGCGAACGCTCCGATCCCGACAATAATGGCGCCGGCCATAACGAAGGCCAGAGACGGATCCCAAAGTCCGGCAATATCCAGAAATCCGAGTACTTTTTCGGGGTTGGCCATGCCAGAGATAATCAGCCCAAAACCGAAGATCAGCCCGGCAAGCAAGGAAGCAAGGGTGTATTTCATGATCTCAGACTCCCAGCAGATGACGAATGATGTAAACAGTGATGAAGCCGGCGGCCATGAAACTCAGTGTCGCCGCCAGTGACCGAAGAGACAGGCGGGAAAGCCCACACACGCCGTGACCACTGGTGCAGCCGGAGCCGTAACGGGTGCCCACACCCACCAATAGGCCAGCAATAATGAGGCTGGGGTAACCCGCGTTGATCTCAATGGGCGGCAGGTCGGCCATCATGATCCAGGCTAACGGAGCGCCAATCAGTCCGCCAATGAAGGCCAGCCGCCAGACGATGTCGCCGCGGGTGGGGGAGAGTAGTCCGCCCAGTATCCCGCTAATGCCGGCGATTCGACCGTTCAGCAGCAGGAACAGGGCAGCGGCAAGGCCGATGAGCAGGCCGCCCGTAAGGGCCGTCCAGGGCGTAAAATCGCTCCAGGCAACATCGATCATCGGGAGTCTCCAAGGGTAAGGAATGGGGTTCTGAATATCAGGTATGAAGGCGGGGAATATTAGCAAAAAAAAGCCCGGCATGTGGGCCGGGCAGAGGCGTGCGAGTAGTATCCATGAAAGACTTCCAGACAAACCGGCGTCAGCAGGGACGACGGTATAGGGAAGTATTGTCTATATTTTAAACACTTCAAGTCGCAGTTCATTTCGTTTGAAAACATTTTGTCATATGGAATGCCTGTTTATACTGCGGCCTGTTCCGGTGCGGCTTTCAGGCGAACTGAAATTGGGTTCGGGGTGTAATATACTGGGCGTTCACCGTAATTTTTCCCCTGAGGTTTTAGTATGTCTGACGAGAACGACAAAAAGCCGGAGAACGATCCGCAACTGGCCGCAAAGATCAAGGATTCTGCGCGTCAGATCTGGCTGGCCGGCCTCGGGGCGTACACCAAGGCCGAAGAAGACACCGGTAAGTTCTTCGAGCGTCTGGTGCAGGAGGGTGAACAGCTTGAGAATAAGACCCGCGGTGTCGTAGAAAAGCAGATTAAGACAGTTGAGGACCGGGTAGGTGGCGTCCGTGAGCGAGCCACAGGCACCTGGGACAAGCTCGAGACCCTGTTCGACGAGCGGGTGTCCGGGGCATTGCGGCGCCTGGGTATTCATCGTCGAGAGGAAATTGAGGCGCTGGAGCACCGTATCGCGGCACTTGAAACGGAGTTGATGCGTCTGCGCGGGGATCGCGACGAGGAAGAGTGATTTCCGTGGAGCTTTGGCTAAACACGCCTATAGCTGTAGATCGGTATAGGCTATAGATAGTCGCGACTGACCAGGCGGGCATGTGCTTGCTCGTCTGGCGCCAGATATGGAATCACCAGGTGCATCATTTGGTATACCCCCCGGCCCGGATCCACCTTATCCCTGTTGTCCAGATGGGATAAAGTATCGAAACTTCCCCAGTAACAGGCGGTTAACGTAAGTTGCTCACACAGTGAGTCAAGTTGCTCAACGTCTATGCCCATCTTTTCCTGACGTCGAAAACTTTCACAGATCGCGCGGAAAGCGGCGGTTTTCTTTTTCAGCAATCGCCGAAAGCGAACCTGCAATTGATCATAGCGGGACAGGACGTTGACGAGATCCTGATAAATGAAACGATACCGCGCCACGGTTTCAAACAGCAGGTGCAGGAAAAAGCTCTGCTGGTCCAGGCTTATATCAACGTCCTCTGGCACCGCCAGCAGGTCCAGCATTTCTGCTTCAAAATGGCCAAACAGCTCCTCGACGATGTCACCCTTACTTTTGAAGTGGTAATAGAGGTTACCCGGGCTGATGTCCATCTCGTCCGAGATCAGCAGAGTGGTCACGTTTGGCTCCCCAACACTGTTGAACAGCGCCAGGCTGGTGTTGAGGATGCGATCGCGGGTCTTAATTTTGGCCATGTTGCGGACAGTCCGGTCCTAGAGTTCGAAGCTCGCCCACACGGGGCAGTGATCCGAGGGGCGTTCCATTCCCCGGATGTCATAGGATACGCCAGCCTTCGTGGCCTTGGGCAACAAGCTATCGCTGGCCATGATCAGGTCAATGCGGAGCCCCCGTCGGGGCTCACGCTCAAAGCCCTTGCTGCGGTAATCAAACCAGCTGAAAGTATCAGCCTCCGCCGGATGCAGGTGCCGGAACACATCGGTATAGCCACGAGCCTCAACTTGACCCAGCCACTCCCGTTCTTCAGGCAGAAAGCTGCACTTGCCGGTTCTGAGCCAACGCTTGGCGTTGTCAGCGCCAATTCCAATGTCCTTGTCCGTTGGTGAGATGTTCATGTCGCCCATCACCACAACGTGGCCATCTTGCTGCTTTAGCTCGTCCAGATAAGCCATCAGGTCGGCGTAGAACTTCTCCTTCGCCGGGAACTTGACCGGGTGGTCCCGGCTTTCGCCCTGGGGGAAGTAGCCGTTAATGACCGTGAGGCGCTCCCCGTTCACCCTGAACTTTCCGGTGATCAGGCGGCGCTGAGAGTCTTCACCGTCGGATGGGTAACCTTTGATGACCTCGTCAGGTTCCATCCGGGAGAGCAGGGCCACGCCATAATGGGTTTTCTGGCCATGGAAATGCACGTGGTAGCCCAGTTCGCGGATGGCCTCCACGGGAAACTCCTCGTCCCGAACCTTGGTTTCCTGAAGGCCGATAAAATCGGGGTTCAGGCTCGCGATCACCGCTTCGAGCTGGTGCAGGCGAGTGCGAATACTGTTGACGTTAAACGACACAAACATCATGGGCACTGGGTCTCCGGCGTTGATTCCGTCCGGAGTTTAACACATTGAATGCCGGGGTATTCCTTGGCTCAGGCGACGGTTTTAGGGAGTTAGTGCACAATCCGGGTAGTTTTCGACCGAGTAACGGATGTGTGCGGTGTGGTTGGTATCGAGGTTTTTCCGGATGTTGGTGAGGCCGTAATAGTCGGTTAGGGCACCGTCCTCGCTGTAACCCAGAATGATCGGTTCCACCAGAAACCGCAGCACGATGCCGGTGGGGCGAATTTGCAGTACATGATCAGACACCACTCTGGCGCTCTCTATAGGCTCAAGGACAAATGCGTAGTGCTCCCCCCGCGTTGGTGCCAGAAACCGGAAATTCACCGATTCGCCATTGGTTACTTCTGCCCAATGCTGGCGGACAAGGGTGTCGAAGCCAGCATCCACCACTACGTCCTGGTTGTAGGTAACGTCATAACGTGTGAGCTCTTTGTTCGGCTTCTGCCACTCAATGGCCAGCGTGTCCGGGGAGGTATACTGAATCGAAAGCGATTCGCCGAAATCAGGCTGGAGAAACTCGACGGTTGGGCGGATGACCGAGTCGGGATAAGTCAGGTCTTTTGAGGCGAAGGTTTCAGCCGCCTCTGGGCGGTGATAGCCAATCTGGTGGTCCTTGGGCCGGAATACGCCCTCCTGACAAGTGCCGGACACTCGGTGTTTCTCTTGGTAGAGAATAGCCCCGGTTTCGGTTTTTGCCGTGCCAGTGAACTCCATGTCGGCTGCCAGCACAGGCATGATAGCCAAGGAAACTACCGAGCAGATCAGAGTCTTGATTGGTGTGTTGCTCATGGCTGAAGCTCCGGATACAGCGAATTTCTCAGGAACAGCAGCAGTGGGAACACCACCAGCCAGCCCACCGCCAGGGCAATCAGCGACGGAATTAGCGCCGGCAAGGTGACCGCGCCGAGCTGGGCGGCAGACCAATAAGCAAACGGTCCCGCCATTGGCGCCAGCACAAAGGGCAGCCAGGTTTTTCGGCCGATCCAGCTCAGGGAATGGTTCAGGGTGGTCATAAAGATGGCCCAGATTGCTACCAGCCACGGCGGTGTCAGTAACACTTCACCGTCCACGCTCGCCAGAATGCCGGTTCGGAACCAAAGGAGGTCCAGTGCGGCCCCCAGGACCGTACCAACGCCGATGAACTGGAGCTCACTCATGCGTTTCTGACTGACCAGCACAAAGTGCAGCACCAGAAAGGCCAGCACCAGCCCGGCCGCTGCCAGGCCCGGATACAGGACACAGATCAGCCAGCCGGTTTGGAAGATGACAAAGTTCAGAACATTGCGGGCGGTTTCGGAGCGGATCATAGGCTAAGAATGTTCGCTCGTTTGTTGCCAGGCTTTGCCAGCAGGATTTGGGAAACACCGATGGCGCGTTCGCTGAAACCGGCCTCGCAGTAGGTAAAGTAGAAATGCCACAGGCGCCTGAATGCCAGATCGTAACCGGCGCTGTCCAGTTCATCGGATTGGGCCATGAACCGCTCACACCAGTCGTTCAAAGTGCGCGCGTAATGGAAACCGATGTCTTCGGCGTGGGTCAGCACCAGGTTGCTCTGGTTGCGCACGGACTCAAAAATCGCGCCGAATGAGGGAATGAAGCTGCCAGGGAAGATAAAGCGCTGGATGAAATCGACGTTGGACAGCGCCCGCGAGTAGCGCTGTTCCGGCATGTTGATGGCCTGGATCAGCGCCATCCCATCCGGCTTCAGCAAGCCGCTGACCTGGGCAATGTAGCTGTCCAGGAACTGTGGGCCAACGGCTTCGATCATCTCGATGGACACCAGCTTATCGAATTGGCCTTCCAGATCCCGGTAATCATCAAACAGCAGGGTGATCTGCTGCTCCAGTCCTTCCTCAACGACTCGTCCTTTAGCGAGTTCCAGCTGTTCCCGGGAAATTGTGGTGGTGGTTACGTGACAGCCATAGTGTTTGGCGGCGTGAATCGCGAACCCGCCCCAGCCGGTGCCAATTTCGATAACCCGGTCACCGGGCTGCAAATCCAGCTTTCGGCAGATGGTGTCCAGCTTATGAACGGCAGCCTCTTCCAGAGTAGCTTCCGGAGAAGGATAGATGGCCGATGAGTACATCATGGTCGGGTCGAGGAACCGTTCGAACAGATCGTTGCCCAGATCGTAGTGGGCGCTGATGTTCTTTCTGGAGCCTTCCCGGGTGTTACGATTGAGCCAGTGTAGGCCCTTCAGCGCGGGTTTGGTGATCCAGCTGTACCGGTCTTCAAATTCGTTCATTCGATCGACATTGCGGGTGAAGAAGCGAAGCAGGGCAACCAGATCCGGCGTCGACCAGTCACCGCTTACATAAGCTTCGGCCGCGCCGACGCTACCGCCGGTCAGCAGATCCCGCCAGGTGCTGTGATCATGAATGATCAGTTCGGCGGGTTGGTGGCGGGTGTCGCCGTCGCCAAACACCAGATCTTCATAACCGGACTCCCGCACGGTCAGCAAGCCATCTTCAAGCCGACTAAGCTGTTGTACAACCAGGCTTTTGGCAATGCGGCTAACCAATGGTTTACTGGTCGCCCGCTCTTCGCTGGCCTGTACTGATGTATTCAGGTTCTCCATGAACTTACCCTTCCACATTTTTTGTTACTGCGTTCGGCACTGGTAACGTCCAGTCCTGCATCGCTGGCGCCCCGATTGTGGGCTGGATTGTCCGCGGCGAGTTTGTCCGGGTGGGTGTAAAAAGGCGCGCCTTTCACTTTGAGCTTCAGAGCGTGCCAGTAAATCCCGGCTGATACCTTGATGGCTTCCATCGGAAACTTTCGCAAACTTCTATGCACTTCTTTACGGGTTAAGGGGGTGCGGTGGACTACCAGGGTGGCATCAAAATGTTTTTTATCGGCCTCCAGCACATTCATGTGAATGCGAAGATCAGGCCCCCGGAAGCTGAACGTCCACTGGTAGTGCTGCTCCATGCCGTTGAACGGTGATACATGAAAGCGCTTGCTGAACTCAAACCGTTCACTGTGCCAGCCCTGGGCATTGGCGCCTTCGTGCAGGGTTTCCATGCAATACACATGACGTTCGTGCCAGGGCGTGTTGGAGATCTGGGCCATGATGACTTTCGGCACCGGGCCATCCAGCGGGTTATCGCCCGGGCGGTAACAGAAGTAGAAACTGACCGGATTGAACACGTATCCAAAGTATCGAGGGTGGGTCACCAGCTCGACGGCTCCGTCGGGACGCCAGCCGGTGGCTGTTTCAACCTGATCGCGGACCGCACCGGAGAGTGAGCCAGCCTCCGGCTGAAAATAGTCGCTGCGACGCAGTGACAGCCAGTTGAAGCGTTCCAGAGAAAACAGGGGGCTGGTTTCGGTGACGCGGCCCCATTCGTCCAGATCCAGCGCAAGCATACCCGTGCTGTACTGGAACTCGTGGTTGACCGGAAATTTCCGACGGTGGCGAACTGTACCCTCAAGCCATTGGCTGTTCATTGCTACAACTCCAGCCCGAACGCCTCGGTCACACGCAGGGCGCTGCGTACGCCGTCTTCATGAAAACCGTTGAACCAGTACGCACCACAGAAATGGGTGCGGTTCTGGTTGCCAATTTCGTCGTAACGGGATTGAGCGGCCACGGCATCCATGGTGAAAACCGGGTGAGCATAGCTGAACTGTTTGATGATCTTGTCCGGGGCAATGTCGTGACTCCGGTTCAGGGTCACGCAGAAGGTTTCCGGAGCCTCATCAAAGTTCTGCAGTATGTTCATGTTGTAGGTCACAGAGACCGGCTCGGTACTGTGGGTTGGCATGTAGTAATTCCAGGCGGCCCAAGCGCGCCGGGTATCAGGCAGAACGCTGCTGTCGGTATGCAGCACCACGTCGTTCTGCTGGTAACGAATGGCGCCCAGAATTTCATTTTCCTTTTCGGTGGCATCGTCCAGCATGGCCAGGGCCTGATCGCTGTGACAAGCCAGTACCACCTGGTCGAATCGGTGGACTTCGCCACCCACGGTTACGTCGACACCGTTTTCGTCCCGCTGCACGCGTTCAACGGGGCTATTCAGGTGGGTGCGATCGCCCAGGCGCTCCATCATTTTGGCGACATACTGGGCCGAGCCCCCTGAGATAACCCGCCATGTGGGGCGGTCATCCACGGAAAGCATGCCGTGGTTGTTAAAAAACTGCAGGAAGAAGCGGATCGGAAACTGCTCGAGCACGATCTCCGGTGCTGACCAGATCGCCGCTCCCATGGGCACGATGTAAAAGCGACGGAAGTAGCGGGAATAGCCATTCCGGTTCAGGTACTCGCCCAGGCTTTCGTCATCGTCGATGGCACCTGAATCCAGATCCTCTTTGGTTTGCTTGTTGAATCGCAGGATTTCCCGAATCATTTTCAGAAACGGCAGGTTGAGCAGATTTCTGCGTTGCGCAAACAAGGTGTTCAAACTGGTACCGTTGTACTGGAGGCCTGAGGAGTCGCAATCGACGCTGAAGCTCATGTCGCTCACCTCAGACGCTACGCCCAGGCGGTCCATCAACTTGATGAAGTTCGGGTAGGTCCAGTCGTTGAACACGATAAAACCGGTATTGACTGGCCAAGTGCGGCCGCCTGCTTCTACCTGCTCGGTGTTGGTATGGCCGCCGGCGTAATCGCCAGCCTCAAACAGCTGCACGTCGTGTTTTTCAGCCAGTTGCCAGGCTGCGGTGAGGCCGGAGACGCCGGCACCAATGACAGCAATACGCTGACGTTCGTTAGTCATTCACTGGATTCCTAGTTATTTGTTCGTGCTCTTCCGTGCCATGCTCGCCGCCATGCGATCAATCAGCCTCTGCGGCATTGCCCCGAGGGTGCGGAGCATCCAGGTAAAGCGTTTCGGGAAGGCAATTTCGTTCTTGCCCTTGGCCAGGCCGGCCACGATCTGCTCTGCAGCATTGTCGGCGGACACAAGGAACGGCATGGGGAAGTCATTGCGGTCGGTCAGGGGCGTTTTTACAAAGCCCGGGGATACCACAACCACGTCGATGCCTTCTTTAGCCAGGTCCGCTCTCAGGGCCTGGGCAAAATAACTCAACGCCGCCTTGGAGGCGCCGTAGCCTTCGGCCCGTCCGAACGGAAACCACCACGCTGAGGAACTGACAATCACCAGCGTTGCCGGCAAGCCTTTGGCACGGGTTCGTCGCAGAGCGGGCAGGGCAATGTCTACACAGCGCGCGGTGCCGATTACGTTGGTGTGAATGTTCTTTTCGATCACGTCACTGTCGTAGTGGGTGATGTCCAGATACTCGCAGGTACCCGCGTTCAGAATCGCCATGTGCAGATCGCCTTGATCCTCGAGCACGTTGGCGATCGACTTCAGGTCCTCTTTGCTGGTGGTGTCTCCTGTGGCGGCTATGATCCTCTCCGGTGCCGCGGCCTTGAGATCTTCCAGAGGCTGCTGGCGACGTCCGGTTATGACCAGATTGTGACCACCACGGGTGAGCGCCTGGGTTACGGCCTCCCCAATGCCAGAGCTCGCTCCAGTGATCCAGATGTTGGATTTGCTTTGCAGACGTTCACTCATCCGGCGTATCCCTTAATGAAACGGATGATGCGGCCAACGAGTGGGAGGTTCTCGTACAGCAACTGACCGGCGTCGAAATAATCCCTGTGGTAACAGACCTTGCCATCCCGTATCCGCAGGTGGCTGATTCCATCCACCATGATTTCACGGCCCTTTTTAATCCGTTTGTGGCGCAAGTGCATGACCCAGGGAATCGCGGCGCTATCCTCGTGCACGACCGATTCGGAGAAATCGAAGCGGCAACTGATAGCGTTGGCATACGCGCCAGCGAAATACTGTGTAAGCTGGTCCAGACCGCGAACAGCGCCGAGCGGATCCTGGAACTGCACATCTTCGCTGTAGACTTCTGGCAGCTTATAAAGGTTTCCTTTGTCCAATTCGTTAAACAACTGCGTGAACTGAGCCAGAGTGGCTGGAACAGCAAAATCTTGGGATCCGACTTCTATGGCTGAGGCGGTTTTCATGCTCGAGTCCTCCTCGCTTTGTCCAGTTGGCGGGTTTCTTCCTGAATGTGTTTGGGAATCGGTTTTAGCTCCCAGATAATACCGAAGCGAGAGAGTAGCCACAGTCCATACCAGGTCACGTCGATTTCATACCAACGGAAACCCTGACGTACGGTTTGAGGCCAGCGATGATGGTTGTTATGCCACCCTTCACCGAGTGTCAGCAGTGCCAGCCAGAAGTTGTTTCGGCTACCATCCGACGTCTCAAATCGGCGTTTGCCCCAGACATGGGACAGCGAGTTGATCGAGACGGTGGCATGGAATAAAGCCACGGTTGAAATAAAGAAGCCCCAGACCAGCAACTGCAAACCGTTAGTGCCCAAACCCGGCGCCCAACGTGCCAGGATTTCACCGAGCCCAAAGATGCTGACGGCGGCAACGGCAGGAACGACTGCGTCGAACCGGTTAATAAACCGGAGTTCCGGAAATTTTATCCAGTCCTTTACCCTGCGCTCGTCCATGGCGAAGCCTGCATCGCAGGTGAACCAGCCCACGTGAGACCACCAGAAACCGCCTTGGTGCGGTGAGTGCAGGTCCTGCTCCTGATCGGAATGCTGGTGGTGATGCCGGTGATGAGCGGCCCACCACAGTGGCCCGCGCTGGGCCGCACTGGCACCGAGCAGGGCAAAGAAAAACTGGGTCGGCCGACTGGTTTTAAAGGTTTTGTGAGCGAAATACCGGTGATAGAAGCCGGTGATGGCAAACATCCTGATCAGGAAAAACACGAACGCGAACGTCGCTGCGAAGGCGCTGACCCCGGTGTAAAGCGCCAGAAAGCATGCGGCGTGCAGCGCCAGGAACGGAATTACACGAATAAAGTTGAAGGAGCGGGAGTTGGTATCAATGTGATCCGAACCCGCAGAGGCGTCGAACCACCTCAGAATGTTTGTAAGCCAGTTTTGCACTCGGGTCATACCCTGTTTGCCTTTGTTTCCTAAAATGAATCTGAAGAGCGTGGTCATTCGAGATGGCCGACAATAGGGCCGAACGAAACGCTTGCAGGGTTGTACGTTTTAACTTGTTACTTTGGATGCACCATAGATCATGAATAATCAGTCAGCTCAGATGCCTGTTATACGCCGGGTGGCCATCGTTGGTTCAGGACTGTCCGGTTTGACCGTCGGAATTCGGCTGCAACAACAAGGACATGAGGTCAAGGTGTTCGAAAAGAGCCGAGGTCCCGGTGGTAGGCTTGCTGCCAAACGGGTGCCGGGCGGCTCCGCCGACGTGGGTGCCCAGTATTTCACTTCCCGAAATCCCAAGTTTTTACCCTTTCTCCGGGAATTTGCTGGTGATCAAAGCTTCGCCATCTGGCCAGGTCGTTTTGGTTTCCTTGATGAGACCGGCAATTGGGGCAGTTTTCCGGATGAGCCGCGCTACGTCGGTACTCCGAGAATGACCGCAATCACCCGAGCACTGTCTGCCCATTTGGATGTCACCGCTGAAACCCGGGTCGAGCGACTTGAACGCTCAGGCCATCAATGGCTGTTGGTCGATACCGAAGGCAACTCCCTGGGTGAATTTGATCAAGTGATCATTACCGCGCCACCCGCTCAGGCCCAAACCATACTGACTAACAGTCAGCTTCCCGAGCTGGCGGGGGAACTGGAGGAGCCGGTACAGAAAGTACTGCCATGTTGGGCGGTTGCTGCCCATTTCGAGAAGGCACCTTGGTCCCAACACGAGGGCATCAGGGTTGAGCATCCGGTGCTTTACTGGCTCGCCAATAATTCCAGCAAACCTGGTCGCGATGACGACGGCCATTGGTGGGTTCTTCATGCCAACCCAGAGTGGACCGAACAGCATGTAAGTACGCCGGCCGAGCGCGTTGCGGAACTGATGGTTGATGCCTTCCGCAACCTTACCGGGACCAATGCCGAGCCGGACGAGTTGATCACGCACCGGTGGCTGTACGCCCGGTCTCGGGATGGTAACCAGCCTGGGCACCTGTGGTTTGCTGATGACAGCATTGGTATCGCCGGAGACTGGCTATCCGGTGGGCGAGTGGAGGGCGCCTTCAACAGCGCCTGTAGCCTGGTAGCGGCGATGACAGCAGGTCGTTAGAACTCGCTGCCGGAAAGATCACGGTCGTCTGTGGCAGTTACCGCCGGCCGGGCATAGAAATGTGTGATGGTGCCATCGTGAAACTTGCTGAAGAAAGCACTGACGTCGGTGATCCTCTTGACCGATCGCTTTCGGTTAATGGGGTCCCGGGTTAACACCTTGATGCCATTGAAGTTGTCCTGAATGTTCGAAAACCGAGCTCGCATCGAGCAGGTCACCACCTTCTCCGCATCCAGCCCTAACTCCTGCGTCAGCCAAGCGCTGTGGCGGTCGATGCCACGTTGGCTCAGGTCTTCCCGGGTGTCGAGGTGGTCCAGCTTGATCCGGTTTACGATGCAGAACGAAAAGCTACCGGGATGTTTGCGGGCAACTTTCCGGAAGGCTTCCCAGAAAAAGTTATCGGTCAGTTCTGCGAAGTAGTGCATATCGCTCAGGCAGGTATCCACCCAGTCGAAATTCTCGGGGTCTTCGAGAACTTCATTAATTGCTTCCCGTAGCAGCCAGTCAAATCCTAACGCGGTCTTGTGGGCGTAGACCTTCCGATACATCTGGTGCCGGCTGTAAACAAAATCCTCCAGGGCGCCCAGGCCTTTCTGAGTGATCGCCAGGCCCAGCCAGGGCTCGGACACGTCCCAGCCAAAACGCAAGTTGCTCAGCAGGTGGTCCAGATTGAAGCCACCGATGGTTACTGAGGAGTGGAATCCGTCCCGGAGCATGTAATCGGCGCGGTCGGCATCAATTTCACCGGAGACAATCGATTTGAGCAGGTCCATGACCATCCGCGGAACATCGCGACCAATCAGTGAGGCAGATTCTGCGTCGTCACCGGCAATAAAGGCCCAAAACGTCTGGGCATGGCGGCAAAAGGTCTCACTCGGTGCTACATCGGTGGTTTCCATGATGCCGATGACATCCAGTGCATGGAGGCCGGCATGTTCGAGCTCTACGGCGGTAAGGACGTCATGAGCCACGCGGACGGAATAGTGTTCGTGCTCAAGCTCCGCGGGCTCATCGCTGTGATAGGCGGAGTAATCCACACCTTGCCAAAGGTCAGCAAAACGCTCAGGACGTGACATCAATGCCCGGATGCGACGAGCCTGGGTAAACTGGTGAGAAAAGCTGGAGTGGCCACTGTCGTGCAGCAGACAGCCAAGCCGGATGGTTTTTGCCAGGTAGTCGATGGCATCGAGCTGACTCAAACTGAGATCGGTAAGATCGCTGAGCTGACGCTCCCGCAAGTAGGCGTCAATCATGGACCGGAACATCCGGCTGCCCACATGCATCACGCCGATGCTGTGCAGAAAGCGGGAATGGGTCGCCCCAGGAAAGACAAGGCTCAAGATATCGTTCTGGCAGATGTTCCTGAGGCGCTGGAACAGTGGGTGGTCGATCACCTGGATTTCATGCCGGTAGAGTGGGATTCCGCCATGCACTGGATCCATAATCAGCTTGTCATAAGCGCCAAGTAAGTCGTTTACCGCTCGTCTCATCGCTGGATTCCCCCCCAAATTCATCAAACTGGCCTTGTTATATCACAGGGTCGTGCCAGAATAGGCTTATTAACGCCATTTTTCCTTTTATCGCTGGTAGTTTAGGGCAGTAGCCATGACCTCGCGCACCGAGCGCATACTCATAATTGACGCCGATGAAAAGGCTCGCACGGATCTGTCCCGCTATCTGGAAGCTAGAGGGTTCTACGTTTCCGGTTCTCCCAGCCTCGCCTCCGCCAAAACTCTGTTTGATGACGATGCGCCCGACGTCATCTTTGCAGATCTGCCGCCGGCAGCAATTAGAGATTTGGCCAGCAGGCTGGAAGAGGCGGACGTATTTTCTCCCGTAGTCTGTTGTTCCACCAGTGAGTCTAGTGCCGACGTCGTCAGGGCGCTTCGAGCCGGGGCCGCCGATTTTGTCCTCAAACCCTGCAATAATGACAAGGGCGCGCTGGATGACGTTATCGAAAAGCTGTTCGACCGGGTTCGGGTAAACCGACTTAACCAGTTGTATCGCCATGAGCTGGAAGAAGCCAATCGCGACCTGCGCAATGGCATCGCCGAACTGCGGGCGGATCAGCGGGCTGGCCGAAAAGTGCAACTGAGAATGCTTCCGGACCGGGTTCAGGACTTGATCGGCCTGAAAGTAGATCACCTAATCAAACCATCGCTGTACCTGAGCGGCGATTTTCTGGACTATTTTCAGATTTCTCCAAACCAGATTCTGGTCTACATTGCCGACGTTTCGGGCCATGGCGCCAGTTCGGCGTTCGTCACGGTGTTGCTGAAAAACCTTACCAACCGTCTGCAGCGCAATCTTCGAAGGCACTCAAGCGACGACATTCTTTACCCCGACCGTTTTCTGGAACGCATCAATTCAGAGCTGCTCGATACGGGTCTCGGCAAACACGTAACCGTATTTGTTGGCATTATTTCCGTTGCTGAGCGTACATTGAAGTATGCAGTTGGGGCCCACTTTCCCATGCCGATCCTGTCCTTTGAGGGTGGAGAAGCAGCGTTTCTTGAGGGAAGTGGTCTACCAGTGGGGCTTTTCGAGACGCCAACATGGGAGGTTTACGAGATTCCACTGGATAAACCGTTCCGGTTAACCCTGTTCTCGGATGGAATACTGGAGGTCATCCCGGCAAAAAGCCTGGATGAAAAGGAAAGGACACTACTTGAACTCGTGTCTGGAGGTCGTCACACTATCGCCTCCTTGAGCGAGGCTCTGAATCTCGACGAGATCACGGAATTGCCGGATGATATAGCGATCGTCTCGGTAACTGACGCCATAATGGATTCAGTCAACAGGTCGTCGACATAGTGGCAGTGTGAAGCATGGCTGGTTATAAGATCCTGCAAGCTGAAAAGCAGGGCATATATGTCCTGAAGTTTATTGGAGAAATCCGGCTGAACCTTTGTTCAACGCTGGACAATCTGGTTGAGTCCATTACCCAGGATCCCGAATTCAAGACCGTGGTGATTGATCTCACTGAAACCGAGATCATCGACAGCACCACGCTGGGCCTGCTAGCCAAAATCGCCATGGCCGCTCAGCAACAGAGCAACTTTCTGCCCACACTGATCTCTACCAATCCGGATATTACCCGCATCATCACTTCCATGGGGTTCGACAAGATTTTCATCATTGTCCGGGAACCTGCGTCCCGCATTGAAGAGCTTGAAGAAATCCCGGTACTGAAAGCCAGCGAACAGCAGGTTCGAGATAAAGTCCTTGATGCTCACAAGGTACTGATGGGACTGAACAGTCGAAACAGGGAAGAGTTCAAGAATCTGGTACGTGCTCTTGAGTGTGAAGAGACCGGTTAAAGGCAGTGTCGTTTCGCCGATTCGGAATCTTCCGGATTCTCACCCGACTAGATAACACAACGGATTAACTATGCCTGAGAAAAATGCACCTCAAGACAATGGGGACGCCGTTCCGGTGCACGATGTAGCCGTTCTCGGCGGCGGTAGCTTCGGTACGGCCATGACCAAGGTGCTGGCGGAAAACGGTCATCGCGTGCATTTCTGGATGCGCGATGCTGCCCAGGTTGAGGAAATCAGCACCACTTCCATCAACAGCCGATACATGCCCGATGTTGAACTGATCGGTGATGTGCTCCCGACCACTAATCTTGCGGAAGCTGTCGGCAAGGCCGAGATCGTGTTTGTCGCCATTCCCAGCAAAGCTTTCCGTGCTGTTATTCGCGAACATTGCGATGAGTTTCGCGACGGTCAGATTGTAATCAGCCTGACCAAGGGTATCGAAGAGCACGGCTTCAAGCTGATGAGCGAGATACTCCAGGAGGAGATCCCCCGCTGCCGTATTGGCGTGTTGAGCGGTCCCAACCTGGCTGGAGAAATTGTCAATCGTGACCTGACTGCCACTGTTATTGCCGCCAAGGACCCAGATGTGCGGCGCACTGCCCAAGACCTGCTGGGTTGTGAATACTTCAGGGTTTACGCGAACGTTGATATCTATGGTGTTGAATTAGCTGGCGCTTTGAAAAATATCTACGCCATTGTTGCGGGCCTGGCATCGGCTCTGGACATGGGCGAGAACGCCAAGGCGATGCTGATCACCCGTGGCCTGGCAGAAATGAGTCGTTTTGCCGTCAGCCTTGGGGCAAACCCCATGACCTTTATGGGGCTGGCGGGTGTTGGCGACCTCATCGTTACCTGCACCTCCCATAAGAGCCGGAATTACCGGGTTGGCTTCGCCGTTGGTAAGGGCCAGAATCTGGATGATGCGGTTGCCGAGCTCGGCCAGGTAGCCGAGGGCATATACACCTTGAAGCTGGTTAAGGAAAAATCCGAGGCGATTGGCATTTACATGCCTTTGGTTCGCGGTCTGTATGAAATTCTTTACGGCAACGCGTCAATCAAGGCGGTCATCAACAGCCTGATGATGGCGGTGCAGAACTCCGACGTGGAATTCATCCTGCCCCGTACCATCAGTCAGTAATATCCACGCACCGGAGGATTGCCCGTGCAAGTGCTCGTGATGCGTCATGGCGAAGCAGGTTGGCATACCCTGGACCAGGAGCGAGAGCTGACGGAAGTCGGTCGGCTCCACGCTGCCGAGTGTGCTGCTCAAATTGCCGATTCGCCCTGGCGGCCGAAGCTGATATGGACCAGTCCGTATGTGCGAGCGCGCGAGACCGCGGCCATCGTGTCTGAGATCCTGAACTGCCCGGTCGAGGAGAAGCCGTTCCTGACCCCGGACGATGACCCGGGTCTATGCCTGGATGCGCTGCTAGAGCACCAGGTCTCCCCGCTGTTACTGGTCGCACACATGCCTTTGGTAGGAAGCCTGTCCACCTTGCTGGTTGATGGGCATCGTCATGGCATCCCGTTCATGACGTCCCAGGCGGTGGTATTGGATATGCCGGTGGTTGGCCCCGGGTGTGCGGACTTGAAAGCCCAGTTTCTGCCCTGATTTCCGTTCTATCGCACCCATTGTCATGTGCTGAGTCTTTTTATGTACAGTTTTCCCATTGATTATGTCGAGCCAGTCTTTCGGCCACCCAGTGAAGCCAAGTCACTGATTTTGCCAGTTACCAACGGCTGTTCCTGGAATAAATGCACCTTCTGCGAGATGTACACGCAACCCCAGAAGAAGTTTCGGGCCCGCAAGCCTGAGGACGTTCGTGCGGACATCGAGAAGGCCGCCCGCAGTCTGGGTGGGGTGCGCCGGGTCTTTCTCGCCGATGGCGACGCCATGGTGTTGCCGACCCGGCGTTTGCTGGAAATTCTGGCGGATCTCAGGACTGCCTTTCCGGACCTGCAACGGGTGTCCAGCTACTGTCTGCCGCGTAACCTGGCCAAGAAAACGGTGGAAGAGCTGGCCCAGCTGAAAGAAGCAGGCCTGCAGATTCTATACGTGGGCATGGAGTCCGGCGACGACGAGATCCTCAACCGGGTGAACAAGGGTGAATCCTGGGAATCCACCCGTTCGGCGCTGGTGAAGAACCGAGAGGCCGGCCTGACCAGCTCGGTGATGGTGCTCAACGGTCTGGGTGGAGAGAGCCTGTCACGGCAACACGCCATCAACACTGCGTCTCTGTGCAATGAAACCCAGCCGGATTACCTTTCGACCCTGGTGGTTAGTTTTCCGCAGGGGGAGGAGCGTTTCCGATCCGGATTCGGGGATGATTTCGTACCGCTGTCTCAGCGAGGTCTGTTCGAGGAGATTCGATTGTTCCTGGAGCATCTGGACCTTAACCGGACGATCTTTCGGAGCGACCACGCCTCAAACTACCTGGTTCTGAAGGGCACCTTGGGGCGGGATAAGCAGAAAATGCTCGAGCAGGTCGAATTCGCGATTACCAACCCGGGGGCTGCACCGCTCCGGGCTGAGTGGATGCGTGGCTTATAGTTGTTCTTTCGATGCTAGTGGGAGTTGTTGCATGAGTCAGAATCCGGAGACCATTGCCAATCAGGTCGGGGAAGCTTCGAAAAGTCCAGGACACCCGCCCCTCGATCAGTGGCAGCCCGAATTGTCCGGCGACATGGATTTGCGTGTGACCCGGGACGGACAGTGGATCTACAAGGGCGAACCCCTTGCTCGTGAGGCCATTGTTCGGCTGTTCTCGACGATCCTGCGTCTTGAAGACGATGGTGAGTTCTATCTGGTTACGCCGGTGGAAAAATGGCGCATTCAGGTGGACGATGCTCCATTGCTGGCCCATTCCTTGACAGTGGAAGCTGGGGGGGCTGAGCAGGTTATCAAGCTGACCACGAACGTTGGCGAAGTCCTGGAGATTGGCGAAGACCACCCGCTGGACGTCGGCCGCTACCCCGGCACCGATGAACCTCGCCCGATTATTCATGTGCGCAACGGCGTAACAGCAAGACTGGTAACCGCCGCATTTTATGATCTGGCGGAGCACGTTGTTGAACGTGAAGGGCGGGCTGGGGCTGAGCTGGGCGTGTTCAGTAACGGAAATTTCTACAAAATCGGGTAGTGTGGTTGAAAACCCCTACCGCGTCCCCATCAATGACGGTAGAAAACGCATTAAGTCAGTTGTTAAACTGTGTTTTCACACTTGTTATGAGCCTGGCTCTCTAACGAGGCCCGGTGGTCGTCAGTCCCTCTGTGCAGTCCGGCTGTTCAAGATCACTTTCGATTGCCTTAATTCAATCAAACAGTCATTGCGACACGCAAGGAGATCACATGGCCCAACCTCGTGTTGTCACCATCCATTACACGCTCACCAATGATCAGGGAGAGGAGCTTGACTCATCCCGTGTAGAAGGTCGTGAGCCACTGTCATACCTGGAAGGTGCTCAGAACATTATCGGTGGACTGGAAAGTGCACTGAATGAAAAGAACCCAGGCGATCAGGTCAAGGTATCTGTTGAGCCGGCCGAGGGTTACGGTGAGCTGAACGAAGAGCTAGTTCAGCCGGTTCCCCGCTCTGCGTTTGAAGGCGTCGATACCATCGAGCCTGGCATGCAGTTCCAAGCGCAGACTCCGGGCGGCCCCCAGGTAGTTCGTGTTGTAGAAGTTGGCGAAGAAACCGTTACCATCGATGCCAACCACCCGCTGGCAGGTCAGACCCTGCACTTCGACGTAGAAGTTGTTGAAGCGCGCGATGCGACTGACGAAGAGCAAGAGCACGGTCACGCTCACTAAGCTTTTCTGAAGTGTCTGCGAAAACGGCTCCATCTGGAGCCGTTTTTTTATGCCTGAAAGAAAATCGGGGCAAAAAAACGGCCCAATAAAGGGCCGTCTTTCGCTACTCGAACTTACATGTTCGGGTAGTTGGGACCACCGCCGCCTTCTGGCGTTACCCAGTTGATATTCTGAGCAGGGTCCTTGATGTCACAGGTCTTGCAGTGAACACAATTCTGGGCGTTTATCTGGAATTTCTTGCCGCTGCCGTCTTCTTTCTCGACAACCTCGTAAACCCCCGCCGGGCAGTATCGCTGCGCTGGTTCGTTGTACTTCGGCAGGTTCTCGTTCAGCGGGATGTCCGGATCGGTCAACTTAAGGTGAACCGGCTGATCTTCCTCATGGTTGGTGTTGGAGATAAACACCGAGGAGAGGCGATCAAAGGTCAGCTTGTTGTCCGGCTTCGGATAGCTGATCTCTTTGGCTTCAGAGGCAGGCTTCAGCGTGGCGTAATCCGGGATAGTGTCGTGGAAGGTGATTGGCAGGCTGCCGCGCAGGATGTTCTGCTCGACGAATGCGATCGCACCACCAACGATGTTGCCGAATTTGTGCATGACCGGACCAAAGTTACGCTCAGCGTAAAGCTCCTTGTACAGCCAGCTGTCCTCGAACCGCTGCTGGAAGCCGGTGATCTCCTCACCGCTCTTGCCTTCTTTCAGGGCTTCGAACACTGCTTCGGCACCCAACAGGCCGGACTTCATGGCGGTGTGGGAGCCTTTGATCTTGGAGCTGTTCAGGGTGCCGGCATCACAGCCAAGCAGCAGGCCACCGGGGAAGCTCATCTTCGGCAGTGCGTTGTAGCCACCTTTGGAGATAGCACGGGCGCCGTAGGAAACACGCTTGCCGCCTTCCAGGTACTTGGAGATCTCCGGGTGCAGCTTGAGGCGCTGGAATTCTTCAAACGGACTCAGGTGCGGGTTGCTGTAGGACAGATCGGTGATCAGACCTACGTAGACCTGGCCGTTCTCCAGGTGGTAGAGGAAAGAGCCGCCCGTTGTGCCGCTTTCGCTCAGCGGCCAGCCTGTGGTGTGTACGACCAGGCCTGGCTCGTGCTTGGCAGGATCAATGTCCCACAGCTCTTTGATACCGATGCCGTAGTGCTGGGGATCCTTGCCTTCGTCCAGCTTGAAGTCGTTGATCAGGCGCTTGCCCAGGTGACCTCGGCAGCCTTCCGTAAACAGTGTGTACTTGGCGCGTAGCTCCATGCCCGGCATGTAGCCGTCTTTCTCGGAGCCGTCACGGGCTACGCCCATGTCACCGGTGATGATGCCCTTAACCTGGCCATCCTCGACAATGGTCTCGGAAGCGGCGAAGCCAGGGTAAACCTCAACACCCAGCTGTTCGGCCTGTTCGGCCAGCCAGCGGCACAGGTTGCCCAGGCTAATAATGTAGTTGCCATGGTTGTGCATGTTCTTGGGCACGAAACCATTCGGGATCTTCGTGGCTTTTTCCTGGTTCTTCAGCAGGAAGATGTCGTCGCGGGTGACCGGCGTATTCAGCGGGGCACCTTTCTCTTTCCAATCCGGGAAGAGTTCGTTGAGGGCAGTGGGCTCGAACACGGTACCGGCAAGGATGTGCGCGCCGATTTCGGAACCTTTCTCTACCACGCATACGGTGAGTTCTTCGCCAGCTTCCTGTGCCAACTGCATGACACGGCAAGCTGCCGACAGGCCTGCAGGCCCGCCGCCGACGATAAGAACATCAAACTCCATCGATTCGCGTTCCACGTTGGTCTCCTCAAACTTCTTTTAATGGATATTGTGTGCCCGTAGGCGGAATTCTGGGGCGTCATCATACCGGTAAAACTGCCTATAGACGACTGCCCGAAGCCGATAACACCGACTATTAACGGAGAGGATATCGTATTTGCAGAATCAAACAAACGTTTGTTTGAAATTCTGTCTCTCCTTTGGCATTGTACGTGTACACCGAAACATCGTGTGTTCTGAGGCGTTTTTTAGTATCGTCTCACTGGCTGGCACAGTCAACACTGGCCAATCAGCTTGAAAAACGCTCCTGGCGCGTCAGAGCGGGACTATTGACCCGTTCACCCTTTGCCTGCAGTATTAGTCCGCCGTGACAGCAGGCCCCGCGTGAGGAAGCTGTTTGTAACGTTCGATGTGAAGGCCCATAATTCCGGCTTCACGTCGAAACTACAGGAATCAAGAATACTCCGAGGTCCGCAGCTGCGGGGTCGCAAAAGAGTGTTTCTGATTGCGAGTCTTTAAACCCATCGTAGAAGAACGAGGAATCTATGAAGGTTCTGGTCGCTGTAAAACGAGTAATCGACTACAACGTAAAGGTGCGCGTCAAGCCGGACAACACCGGTGTTGATCTCGCCAACGTCAAGATGGCAATGAACCCTTTCTGTGAAATCGCTGTTGAAGAAGCGGTTCGCTTGAAAGAGAAGGGTGTTGCCAGTGAAATCGTGGTGGTCTCCATCGGCCCGAAAGCTGCACAGGAGCAGATTCGAACTGCACTGGCCCTGGGCGCTGACCGCGGTATCCACGTGGAAACCGACGACGAGGTTCAGTCCCTCGAAGCGGCCAAGCTGCTGAAAAGTGTTGTCGAGAAAGAAGAGCCGAAGCTGGTTATTCTCGGCAAACAGTCCATTGATTCTGACAACAACCAGACTGGCCAGATGCTCGCAGCACTAACCGGCATGGCGCAGGGCACTTTCGCGTCAGAAGTGGTTGTTGAAGGCGAGAAGGTTAACGTAACCCGCGAAGTAGACGGTGGTCTGATGACCGTGTCACTGAAACTGCCGGCGGTTGTTACCACAGACCTGCGCCTGAACGAGCCACGTTACGCCTCGCTCCCGAACATCATGAAGGCGAAGAAGAAGCCGCTCGAGTCCATGAGCCCGGCTGATCTGGGCGTCGACATCGCCCCGCGCCTGTCCACCCTGAAGGTTGAAGCGCCTGCTTCCCGTCAGGCTGGCGTGAAAGTGGCAGACGTTGCAGAGCTCGTCGATAAACTGAAGAACGAAGCGAAGGTGATCTAAATGAGCATCCTTGTAATTGCTGAACATGACAACAGCAGCCTGAAGCAGGCTACCCTGAATGTTGTAGCGGCCGCCAAGGCCATCGGCGGAGACATCGACGTCCTGGTTGCCGGCGAGAACTGCAGCGCCGTTGCCGAAGCTGCTGCCAAGGCTGAAGGCGTTAACAAGGTACTGGTTGCCGACAACGCTGCCTACGGCCACTTCCTGGGTGAAAACCTGGGTGAGCTGGTTGCCGAAGTAGGCAAGGGCTACAGCCACATCCTGGCCGCTGCTGGCACCGTGGGCAAGGACTTCATGCCACGCGTTGCTGCACTGCTGGACGTTGCGCAGGTGTCCGACATCATGCGTGTGGAGTCCGAAGACACCTTCGTTCGCCCGATCTACGCAGGTAACGCGATTGCCACTGTAAAATCCAGTGACAGCATCAAAGTTATTACCGTTCGCCCGACCGCTTTCGACCCAGTTGCTGGTGAAGGTGGTTCCGCAGCTGTCGAACAGCTGGACGTTGTAAAAGACGCTGGCTTGTCCCAATTCGTAAGCGAAGAGCTGGCCAAGTCTGACCGGCCTGATCTGGCAAGCGCCGGTATCGTTGTTTCCGGTGGTCGTGGCATGCAGAACGGCGACAACTTCAAAATGTTGGAGCAGGTAGCCGATCTGATGGGTGCTGCAGTTGGCGCATCCCGTGCTGCTGTCGACGCTGGTTTCGTACCGAACGACATGCAGGTTGGCCAGACCGGTAAGATTGTTGCTCCGCAGCTGTACATTGCCGTGGGCATCTCCGGTGCCATCCAGCATCTGGCCGGTATGTCTGACTCCAAGGTGATCGTTGCGATCAACAAGGACGAAGAAGCGCCGATCTTCCAGGTGGCCGATTACGGCCTGGTAGCGGATCTGTTTGAAGCAGTACCGCAGCTGGAAGAAGAGCTGAAGAAAGTTCTGTAACTTTCTCAACGCTTGAAAAAGGCACCTTCGGGTGCCTTTTTTGTTGGGCGGTCATAAAATAGGCGCGCCTGAGTTACCGAATCATCCTGATAGTCGGAATTTTTCTCATGTCCCTCATTCCCTTTGATGCACTGGCGTGCCCACTTGATGGCCAGACCCTGCACCGTGATGGTAAGAGCTGGCGCTGCGAGGCCGGACACAGCTATGACATTGCCCGCCAGGGCTATGTGCATTTGTTACCTGTGCAGAAGAAGCGATCCCGCGATCCCGGGGACAGCAAAGACATGGTAGCCGCGCGGCAGCGTTTCCTGAACGCCGGCTTCTACAACACCATCTCAGACGCCGTAAACCGGGCCGCAGCAGGCGTCTTGCCGGAAGCTGAACGGGTGCGTTTACTGGATGCTGGCTGTGGCGAGGGCCACTACACCCGGCGCCTGGCCGAATCACTGCCCGAAACCCAGGAGGCGGCTGTTGTCGGTCTGGATATTTCCAAGTGGGCGGTGCTGGCTGCAGCCAAGCAGGATAAACGGATAAGTTGGGTGGTGGGCAGTAACGCCAATCTGCCGGTATTGCCCGGCACGCTGGATGCCGTACTGTGCCTGTTCGGCTTCCCGGTTTATGGTGAATTCCATCGTGTCCTGAAATCAGGGGGCCTGGTTTTGCAGGTGGATGCGGGACCTGATCACCTTCGGGAACTGAGGGAAATCATCTATCCGGAACTGAAACCGGAAAGGCCCAGAAACGAGACCGCGCCAGAAGGCTTCAGGCTGGTGGCGTCTGAGCCGGTTCGCCATACCCTGACCCTGACGGGGCAAACGGTGATTGCCGATTTGCTGGCGATGACGCCGCACCTTTATCGTGCCAGTGCCGAGGGCCGGGCGCGGGCGGCGAATCTGAGCGAGCTTACGGTTACGGTAGACGTTACGCTGCAGCGATTCGCCAAGCTCTGATTGCCGCCATAGGGGTCATTTTCCCGTCTTGGGTGAGTCGCTGCCGCCTGGTTTTCTCGAGGCGAGTTGCTTCTCAGCCTTCCCAATGATCAGGGTGTCGGCGAGAATATGCAGAGCCTTGTTGGTGGTGCGAACGGTCTTGTACACCGTCGTGCTGGTTTGATCGTGGGTGTCGCGCGCTTTTCGGGCGCTCTGGCGGAACTCTTCGTCCCGGGAAAATAGGTCGATCAGGCCAAATGTGGTGTTGGAAATCGCTTTGTGAACCCTCTCCACGGCACTGGCGCCGCCGGACACCGTGTCTTCAAGTAATTTTGCCCGGTTGCGGACCTCCTCCAATTCCATCCTGCGTTTCTGAATATCGCTTTGGGCGGCAATTCGTCGAGCATTGAGAATCCTCAGCTGTCGTCGTGAAGCTTGCAACTGGCTTAGCGTGAAGCCCAACGCGATTAGCGAAGCGAGTAGCAGGACCGCCGGGATGATCAGGGAAGTGCTCATACTATTGATCCTCTCCTAGCGGTATTCAATGTGCATGTGGACATCGATTTCCCGCTCCGCCATCTCGGTCTCCAGCTCTTTCATCACTTCCTGGTAGACCATTTTCCGCACCATGACCGGCAGCTTGTCGGCAAGCATGCGACCTGAGCGGGATTCCCGCTTGGCGATGGCGATCGGGTCCAGCACTCGCATGGTTAGCACCAGCTCGGGATCTGGAGCTTCGCCATCAATGTCGTCGGACTCCATCATCTGCGCGATCATCTTGCGCTGTTCAATGACCTGCCAACACAGAAAGCCACTGAAAACGGCAAGAGCCAGGCTTACTATCAACAGGGTTGTGATCAATGTGTACCTCCTCGGCGCCATCTTGAATTCTGTTGGGCAGTCTGCCCCATTAACGATTACAAGCGATTGGCCCAGCCGACGCAAATGCACCTGGCGGCATGGAAAGCGGCCTCTGGCACAGCAATGACAATAACATTTGCAGTGTGTTGCTGCGCTGTGCAGAATCAACCACTTAAGACTAAAGAATAATACACTGACAGGGACTTATTATGGTCTGGATTAAAGCATTTATCGCCGGTTTTCTTGCAACTCTGGTCTTCCATCAGGGCCTGTTCGTGGTTTTTTATCTAGCTGGCGTCGTCCCGATGGCACCCTTCAACTTAACGCCGGTGCCGCCACTGGGCGTGCCTGCAGTTCTCTCTTTAGCGTTTTTTGGCGGTCTCTGGGGTATGGTGCTTTGGCTCCTCGTTGGCCGCCTGGCCGGGGCTAAGTACTGGCTCGGCCATATTTTGTTGGGCGCGGTCGGGCCAACAGCGGTTGCCATGCTGGTAGTGTTTCCGATGAAAGGTCTCGAAGTGTCGGCTCAGACCTGGGTTGGTGGCCTGCTTCTTAACGGCTTCTGGGGGCTGGGTGTCGCCGTGTTTATGGTTGTGATGGGCGCCCGCGCGCCACGCACGGCCGCTTAAAAATCAATCATATGAAACGCAAAGGATGAGCAATGACTAAATCAGCAGAGACGACCTACGATCTGGTCGTATTTGGCGCCACCAGTTTTGTTGGCCAAATTCTCACCCGTTATCTGCTTGAGACCTATGGACTAGGGAAAACGGTAAATTGGGCCATTGCCGGGCGCTCCGAATCCAAACTGAATACTCTGAAAAGCGACCTTGGCAGCAAGGCCAAGGATCTTCCCGTCATCCTGGCCGATGCCGCCGATGAGCAGGCACTGCAGGCCATGTGTGCCCAGACCCGTGTGATTATTTCCACCGTGGGTCCCTATGCGCTTTACGGTGAACCTCTGGTTCAGGCATGCGTGCGTACTGGAACGGATTACTGCGATCTGACCGGGGAAGTGCAATGGATCCGCAAAATGGTCGACCGCTATGAAGACGAGGCCAAAGCCTCCGGTGCGCGCATTGTCCATTGCTGCGGCTTCGATTCCATTCCATCCGACATGGGCGTCTGGTTTCTTCAGCAGCAAGCCGAGCAGACATTTGGTGAGCCGTGTCAGAATGTCCGGATGCGGGTAAAGGCCCTCAAGGGCGAGTTCTCCGGTGGCACTGTGGCCTCCATGATGAACATCGCCAAAGAAGCTGGAGCGGATCCTAAGCTGCGCAAAGAACTGGCCAACCCGTTTTCCATTTCTCCGGCAGGACATCGCTCCGAGGCCCGTCAGCCCAGCCTCAAGGGCGCCGAGTACGATAAGACCTTTAACGTCTGGCTGGCGCCGTTTGTGATGGGGGCGATCAACACCCGCATCATCCACCGCTCGAACGCGCTGCAGAACGCGCGTTACGGTAAGGAATTCACCTACGATGAAGCGATGATGACGGGGCGGGGCATGAAAGGCCGTTTGGCGGCCTACGGCATCACCAGCGGCCTTGCCGCTTTCTTCACGGCGTCGGCCATCAAGCCCTCGCGCTGGCTGGTGGAGAAGTTCGTGCCCCAGCCCGGTGAAGGGCCCAGCCCGGAAGCCCAGAAAGCAGGATACTACGACCTGCGGTTCGTGGGGCGCACCGAGGACGGCAAAACTATCATCACCAAGGTCACCGGAGATCAGGACCCCGGCTATGGTTCAACGGGCAAAATGTTGGGCGAAGCCGGTATGTGCCTGGCGTTCGACATTCCGGCCGAGAAAGAGGGCGGTTTCTGGACACCGTCCTCCCTGCTGAACGGCAGCCTGTTGGACCGTTTGACCCGCAACGCCGGTCTCACGTTTGAGGTTCTGGAAACCCGGTAATCCTCAGGTTCAGGCAATCAGGTGAATCACGCGGTCGGTGTCCGGTAGGGCAT
>Ga0207908_1000011_pt1 | contig 86648 bp, 68 predicted proteins | sample MalvirmetagMSP81_FD_184224 | JGI IMG/M metagenome (GOLD analysis project Ga0207908, IMG submission 184224) | Marine viral communities from the Deep Pacific Ocean - MSP-81 (SPAdes) | ecosystem: Environmental > Aquatic > Marine > Oceanic | place: Pacific Ocean | collected 2011-04-18
GGCTGGTGCCGATGTCCGCATCCGGGTTCAAGAAGCACCTGTCGAGCAGACACAGGATCTAAAGTTGGCCCCCCTTGAGTTCACCGGTCGTGGTGGCGAATATTTCGGTATCTGGATCGTTAACATCCTTCTGACCATAGTCACTCTGGGCATCTATTCCGCTTGGGCAACGGTTCGCAACAATCAGTATTTCTATGGCAACACCCGCCTGGATGACTCTAGCTTCCAGTACCTGGCCAATCCCATCACCATCCTGAAAGGCCGTTTGATCGCGCTTGCCGTTCTGGTTGCCTACGTTGCGCTGGCAAACCTTTATATCGAGGCTGCCGTGGTCTTTGGTGTAGCGTTTATATTTGTCACGCCCTGGATCATGACGCGCTCACTGCGCTTCACCGCGATCAACAGTGCCTACCGCAACATTCGCTTCGATTTCCAAGGCAAGTATGGTGAGGCCTTCATGGTGGCCTTCGTGTGGCCGATCCTGAATCTGCTGTGCCTGACACTGCTGACCCCGCTGGTGCTGAAAAAAACCCACGCTTTCATCGCTAACGGCAGCCGCTACGGAACCACGCCGTTTGAGCTAAATGCCTCAACCAAAGTGTATTACCTGCTCTTCGGCAAGGCGCTACTGATGATTGCTGGATTCGCCGTCGCCGCCTTCCTCGCCTCCCGGGCCGGGATTCCGGCCCTGGCTGCCGTTATTGCGGGCGTCGGTTACCTGACCCTTTTCGGATTCTTCATGGCGGCTATCGCCAACCTGTTCCTCAACTCTACCCAGTTGGCCGATCACAGCTTTGAATCTGAACTGAAGCCAGCACAAATGGTGTGGATCTACCTGAGCAACAGCCTGCTTGTTGTACTGACCCTCGGCCTGTTCACCCCCTGGGCCAAGGTGCGCATGGCCCGCTACCGGGCAAACTGTACCTCTATGGTGATTTCCGGTGACCTGAACCACTTCGTTGCGGCCGAGCAGACTCGTACCAGCGCCCTGGGTCAGGAACTGGGAGACGCCTTCGATGTCGAATTCGCCGCAGTCTGAACTGGTCATTGAAGGACAGTTCTATTCTGGCGACAGTTCGCTCCGGGAGGACGCACTATTGCGTTCTGCCGGAGGCGTACTGGTTCTGGTCACTCCCTCTGGTCAACAACCACTGCATTGGCAAGACCTGAGCATTTCCCCCAGGGTGGGGAACACACCCCGCTACCTACACCTACCCAACGATGCCGTTTTCGAGACGCGCTACAACGACCTTGTCGACCAACTCGCGCGGCGATCCTCCACCGGGCGCGTAACCCGCCTGGTGCACCGGCTGGAAAACAATCTCGGCCTGATTTTGCTGGCTGCGGTGGCAACGGTAGCTGTCACTGTCTTCGCGTTCGTTTACGGTGTTCCCTGGACCGCCAAGGTAATCGCCTACGCGGCACCGGATGGCGTTGCCGAGCAAGTGGGTGAAACCACCCTGGCCTCTCTGGACGATACCTGGCTTGAACCCTCGCAATTACCGCAACAACGACAGCAGGCGCTGCAAGAGCATTTTGCTCCGCTGCTGGCGCCAGTAGGCGGACAGAGCCTGAACGTGCTGTTTCGCGCCTCCCCCGCCATTGGCGCTAACGCTTTGGCATTGCCAAACGGCACTCTGATATTCACCGATGATCTGGTGGCGCTGGCGGAACACGATGACGAACTGACCGCGATCCTGGCGCACGAAATTGGCCATGTCGCTCACCGCCACGGCATGCAGGGCATGGTGCAGTCGTCGCTGACCTTCTGGTTGATTGTGATGATGACCGGCGATTTATCGGCGTTTTCGGACTCGACTGTGGTGGTTCCGGCGGTGTTGATGAGCCTGTCCTATTCGCGCGAGATGGAACGACAGGCCGATGAGTATGCCCTGATGGTGATGCAACAAAATGGCCTCGACCCCACCCATTTCGCCACAATCATGACCCGGCTAAGCCACACAGACCAACCAGTCAGCACCACTTCCAGCGGTACAGAAGAAGACGCACCCAGCCGTTGGGATAGCCTTGGGGATTTGCTCTCCAGCCACCCCGCCACTGAGGAGCGCATTGAGCGCTTCCGGAATGCAAGCTCCAGTCAGCCTTAACTGCAGGCACAAAAAAGCCCCGCACATGGCGGGGCTTTTCTGGATAACTCCCGGAGCTATCCGGGAGTGACAACCGAACCGATCGATTAACCGAACTGGTTCATGGTGTTGTCTTTACCACCGGCCTTCAGGGCCGCATCACCCGCGAAGAATTCCTTGTGGTCGTCACCGATGTTAGAACCAGCCATGTCCTGGTGCTTAACGGTAGCGATACCCTGACGGATTTCCTTACGCTGTACGCCAGCAACGTAAGCCAGCATGCCTTCGTCGCCGAAGTAGCCCTTGGCCAGGTTGTCGGTGGACAGGGCCGCAGTGTGGTATGTCGGCAGCGTGATCAAGTGGTGGAAGATACCCGCTTCGCGTGAACTGTCACGCTGGAAGTTCTGACACCACTTATCTGCCAGCTGACCCAGCTCGGTGTTGTCGTACTCTTCGCTCATCAGCTTCGGACGGTCGTAGGCAGAAACGTCCTTGCCTTCTTCCTGCCAGGCGTCGAATACCTGCTGACGGAAGTTCAGAGTCCAGTTGAAGGATGGGCTGTTGTTGTAAACCAGCTTGGCGTCGGGCACCACTTCCTTGATGCGGTTAACCATGGCTGCGATCTGGCCAACGTGCGGCTTCTCGGTTTCGATCCACAACAGGTCAGCGCCGTTCTGCAGGCTGGTGATGCAGTCGAGGACAACGCGGTCTTCGCCAGTGCCCGGCTTGAACTGGAACAGGCCAGATGCCAGACGCTTCGGCCGAACCAGCTGGCCGTTCTGCTTGATAACAACGTCGCCGTTGTTGATGTCTTCAGCCTTCTCGATCACTTCGCCATCGATGAAGCTGTTGTACTGGTCGCCCAGGTCGCCTGGCTCTTCAGTTACGGCGATCTTCTGGGTCAGGCCAGCGCCCAGGGAGTCGGTACGGGCAACGATAACGCCGTCGTCCACACCCAGCTCCAGGAACGCCAGACGTACGGCGTTGATCTTGGACAGGAAGTCTGCGTGCGGCACGGTTACCTTGCCATCCTGGTGACCACACTGCTTCTCGTCAGAAACCTGGTTTTCGATCTGGATGCAGCAAGCACCCGCCTCGATCATCTGCTTGGCCAGCAAGTAAGTTGCTTCGGCGTTACCGAAACCAGCGTCGATGTCGGCAATGATCGGTACAACGTGAGTTTCGTGGTTGTCGATCTGCTTGATCAGTTCTTCGGCCTTGGCGTTGTCACCGGCATTTTCGGCTTCTTCCAGGGCACGGAACAGGTGGTTCAGTTCCCAGGAATCTGCCTGACGCAGGAAGGTGTACAGCTCTTCGATCAGGCCAGAAACGGCAGTCTTCTCGTGCATGGACTGGTCAGGCAGAGGACCAAACTCTGAACGCAGAGCGGCTACCATCCAGCCAGACAGGTACAGGTAACGACGCTTGGTGGAACCGAAGTGCTTCTTGATGGACAGCATCTTCTGCTGACCAATGAAGCCGTGCCAGCAGCCCAGGGACTGGGTGTACTGAGCGGTGTCGTTGTCGTAGTTGGCCATGTCTTCACGCATGATCTTGGCGGTGTACTTGGCGATGTCCAGGCCGGTCTTGAATTTGTTCTGGGCACGCATGCGGGCGGCGTGCTTCGGGTTGATGGCATTCCAGGTCGGATGCTGCTTCAACAGGGATGTAATCTGGTCAACGTCTTGTGCGTAGGGCATGATCTCAATCCTTTCTACGTTGGTTTTCTTAGTCGGTGCGGAGACGCTTACAGCGGCTTCCGAAGTCAACGGTCACGGCTCTTTTCGGAACTTGATGCGCTGACGTTGACGATTACTTTAGTGTCTCTGATTTTATAATTGAAATTTATATCATCTATATTCAGCATTTTTTTGGTGAATGACCAAGCTGCCTGAGTGTTACGAGTTTTATTTACACATAGCCAACTGACATATGGCGTTTTTTCGCCCAAACTGCATATTCCGTAACCGTCAGCATCCGTGCCGCGTCCAGTCAGTTTCTGGGTTAAGGAAGTAAGCCAGTGGCTTCAATACGGTCACGAAGCCGAAAGCCTCGCAGGATGAATGGCAAGCCTTGCTGGAACTAATCCAGCCCCTGTCGGTTGACGAAAAGCCCTACCAGGTTAACCAGTTCGCGCATTAAGCCCAGAACTACGGCCTGGACAGTCCTTTTAAGGGCATTTCAATTGCCGGCAAGAGCACCGACTCAACGGAACGTCCTAAATCGAATGCTTAGCGAAGGAGTAAGTTCCAATGTCTCTCGTTAAACAGCTGTGGCTGGCTACCATCATTTTGATTGTAACGGCGTTTGCCGGCAGTCTGGCAGCCAGCTTGGTTTCGGCACAGGCTTACTATCAGGAACAGCTGGCGCTGAAGAACATTGATAGCGCGAACTTCCTTGCTATCACCCTTTCTCAAACCGAAAAAGAGCGGGCCCTGATCCGCTCCTTTCTTGATGCCCAGTTTGCGACTGGCCACTACCAGCGCATCCGCCTGGAGTTTGGCAATGGCCAATCGGTTGATGTGCGGAGCGAGGCCACGGATCTGAGCGCTCCGGCCTGGTTTAGGTCGCTGTTCCCGCTCAGGGTACCCGCGGGCGTCGCCAACGTATCTGATAGCTGGGTCAACTATGGGACGGTGTCTGTGGAAAGCGCAACCGACTATGCCGCCAACTCGCTGTGGGTGACTGCCCAACGGTTGTTCATGTGGCTGGCATTAGTTGCCCTGTGCGCTGGATTGGTCGGCAGCTGGCTGGTGCGCCGAATCAGCCAGCCCCTAAAAGATGTGGTTCAGCAGGCCGAGGCCATCGGCGAGAAACGCTTCATCGTGTCCGAGGAACCCAGAACCACTGAGTTCCGGCGGGTGGTTCGGGCCATGAACAAATTGTCCCGGCGCGTCGAGCACATGCTGGAGAGCGAGGCCGAGGCACTGGCGGAAATGCGAGAAAAAGCCCTGCACGACCCGGTCACTGGCGTCGCCAACCGGGAGTTCTTTGCCAGTCGTCTTGATGCGCTGCTAGGCGATTACGACAGCGAAGCCCGTCATACCTTGATACTGGCCCGAGTGCCGGACCTTGCAAAACTGAACGCCAAACTTGGTCATGAACAGGTCAATGCTGAGCTAAGTCGATTCTGTGCCCAGGTGTCCGATATTTTTTCGACCAGCGAACACCACCTCACCGACGTCTTTATCGGGCGTTTAAACGGCTCAGACTTCGGCATTCTGCTCCCGGAGTTTAGCAACACCCATGCGCTCAGCGACGTGCTTGTTTCTGAAATCCAGGGTCCCGGCAACCAGGAACCCGGCCAGGGTCTGCAGTTTTCAGCATGCGTATTTCACCCGGGCACCAGCCGTGCCGAGGTAATGATGCGGGCCGATCACCTGCTGGCACAGGCGGAACAGACACAAGAACCGCTGGTGATCGGAGAGGACCGTCTGGAAGACATTCCTTTCCGCAACGCCTCGGAATGGCGTGCCGCCATTGAGTCCGCGCTCGACAATGACGAATTGGATGAGGCGATGCACCCGCTGGTCGGCCGCGACGGCACCCCACTGCATCAGGAAGCCAAGATTCGCCTGAAACTCAACGGCAATTGGCGGGCTGCGGAATACTTCCTGCCCTGGAGCCGGCGCCTGGGCCTGCTCCCCAGGGTTGATATTGCGATGATGAAACACCTGAGTTCGATTGCCCCGCCTGTTATTGGCAACCCGGTGCTCGTCCACGTCTCAACAGAAAGCCTGCTCGATGAGGACACGTGCAATCGCATGTTGAAGCTGATTGAACGGCGACCATCGGAGTCGCACCCGCTCCGGCTCGAACTTCCGGAATCGGCACTGAGCATTGACGACCTGCACCTGGGCTCTTTCATTCACGAAGCACAACAGCGTGGATGCCAGGTTGGTATTGGTGGTGTCGGCCGTAACCTGGAGCGTATTTCCAAGGTGCACGAACTCGGGCTGGACTACATCAAGACGGATCCGGTGTATGCCCAGCTTCTGGAATCAGACCGCACCGCGCAACAGTACGTGCAGCGACTCACGGTGTTGGCGCACTCTATTGGGCTTGAGATCTACTTGGCGGGCGCGACGTCCAAGGTCTGCATCGAGGCAGCCTGGGAGGCGGGATTTGATGGCGTAACGGGTCCTGGGGTGGCCCGGGCCAGATAATTGAAGTCGAATAGGTCGTACCCCATCATCGCTGAACAAACCCATCAAAAATCGAATTGCCGTCGCTCAGGCTGATGTTTGTATCTCGAAATCAAACCGATCAAATCAATCCTGTCCAAACCGCTTTTCGCTTGCTTCAGTCCGTCAGACTCAGCACCACAAGACGGTCGCTAGGCTGTAAGTCCAGGTATTCCCGTCGTGGCGGATTCAAATGCAGGTGCCGCCCCTGGGCATCGGCCTGTTGCCGGAATACACCCAGTGCAATTTCGCCCTCATCGGCGAGGATGCGTTCCAGCAGATGGAAATCGACGCTGCCCGGAAGCGGGTAATCGCTCGGTTCACGGAACTGGATTTCCGCGCCACCCACCGTAAACAACTCATCCAACACCATTCTGAGCTCCCGGCGCAACGCCACCTGGGCCAGGATGTGGCTGAGAATCATCGGACTGATCAACATCTCGCTGCGGTGTTCATACAGCAGTGGTCGGTTATCCGGGTCGCTGAGCTCGAGAATGAGGTTAGGACGGCATTCTTTCTCCATCAGAATGTCTTCGAGCTGCAGGTAGCCGACCATCGCCCGGGCATCGGCCTCTTCCCCCGAGGCCAGACGATCACTGCTCAATAGAACGATTGAATCGTACGAGGATGGATCAAGCCGCCGCAGCTCACCCTCCACCATATAATCCGCTTCAACATGGTGGCAGTGGACCGTTGGATGATCGCCCACGTAGCGGGAAATCGCCAACGACCGTTCCGCGGCTGGCACCACCGATACCAGGTCCAACGAAAACGACTGATTGCTGTAACTGCCAAATTCCGCGACCAGGCTGGGAACGCGCCGATTCCAGCCAAGCACCAGCACCCGCTGCCCAAGGTCGGCACCGTTGCGCACGGCTACCTTCGGCTCAAGCCGATCGACGGCTGGCAACGACGGCCGCTTGGCATTTGGCTCGGTCTCGGAATAGTCCCTGGCCATCATGATGACCCGGTCATTCGCCTCAATACGCGTCGCCGAGGGTGCAACCAGCCGGACATCCCAGCCTCTGCCAATCGGGCGCAACAAGCCCAGTACAATCACGTTCGGCCGCGCCGACGCCAGTTCCGCCAGCGACAAACCCGCAACTGACTCGCCACCCCGAACATAGATGCTGTTGCCCTCAGAACCGGTCAGCAGTTCGTTGTAAACCTCGGACAAGCCCGGATGAATGATGTTCTGAACAATCAGTGAACTGATCGACGCATCACCGGCGACCACTTCCACCTCACCCGGATAGGCCCTCTCGATGACCGGCAGTTTGCGCACGTCCTGAATCTCGGCCACCACATACGGCAGGGAGGACTGGTACTGACGAGCCTGAGCGGCAATGGACAACAGCGCTTTCACCGTTTCAACATCCGAAGTCACCAGGCTACCGACGCCCTGGCTAGCGCTGGGCACAATCACCGCCGCCGCATCCAGACAGGCAACCCGGTGCAAGGCGTCCGGCTGAATGGCAGAGCCCGACCGCAGAATGATCTGGCGCGCCCGACGCCGGATACCCGGCTCACTCCGAAGTTCATGCACCTGCTCGGCAGAGGCATCTTCCGACAGCACCACCAAGTTCAGTTTCTGAGCATCGTGTTTTTCAAGAAAACGCCGCATCCGGCCAGAGGAGCTCAGCAGTTCCGACAACAACGGCAGTGTCTGGCTGGTCCACCCCAGCACCACGATGTGATTCTTCAGGGTGACTGGCGTCAGTCCGCGCTCCAGGTCGGCCATCTTGGCGATCAACCAGCGGGTCAGGATGGCCACCAGGGTACCCATGAACACCACGTAGCCGCTCACCGTTAGCATGGTGGAGACAAACCGCTGCCAAGTCCCAACATCGTCGCCGAGGTAACCCGGATCTGTCAGCCGCAGAAATGCCCACCAGATGGCCGTACCCACATCGCTGAAAGAGTCGCCTAGAGGCAGCACCAGCAAGCCACCGATCAAGGAGATCAACCCAATAAAAACGCCGACAACGAGAAGTTGGAATCCCGCTCCCTTGACGAGCTGACGCTCTACCAGAAACTTAACGCGGTCAATAAGCCGAAAGGGCAACATGGTTTTCCTCTATCCAAGTGACGCCAAACTCCGTGATCCTATACCACTTCGCGCCCTATTCAATGTTAACCGTACGGCGTTGTCTGCTCCGCTACCTCGATCAGTACGCGATAAAACGCCGCTTCAACCAACCGCCCTTTTGGGATCGATTGATATCTTTCAGTTCCAAAGCTGCGCGTTCGTGACTGATCCGCTGGCCGGTCAAATCCTTATAAATCTGGTTGGCACGTTTGCGCCGCCTCACCGCGGCACCCGCATCCAGAATGGCCTCGAGGCCATCCAGAAGGCGTTCCATGAAGCCAGTATTGTCCTGCCGAGAGCCGGTTGTTTTCTGCAGCTCGGCTTTACGCTGTTTAAGCCGACTACGAATAATTTCAAGCTCGGACTGGATAGCCTGCGTCTGGTTCGTCGAGAGCTCCATCGCCTCCGTCAGCAGGGGGTCGAAATAATCGAAATCGAGCCAACCAAAATCCTCGACCCCGGCCAAATTCCGGGCAGCGGAGAGCACAGAGTCTGGATCGTCCGACAGTAGCAACCGGCCGTCCTGGTAATGTCGGTCCCAGGACTGCCAGCGATAGATGAAATCCAGGCCTGTGCCTTTGATGTTCTGCATTCCCATAATTCGGGTTTCCAGCCCTGGCGGCGTGTCGTCCACGATGGACTGAATAACCTCATCACCCGTTGCATGGCTGTTAGGTAGCACAACCACCCGCTTCCTGAACCAGGTCCGAATCGTATCGGTCAGAGCCTCAGCGCCGGCGCTGCCGGACTTCAGGGCCTGTTGTAACTCTCGATACTGGGTCAGCTCCTGCTCGTCTTCCTGCCATTGAAACAACACTCCCTCAATGACATCTGCGTCCATCTCGACGGATTCGCAAAAATGCCTGAACGCCTCCCGGTCCGACAGGCTCACGGCACTCGATGGTATCTCGACCCCCATTCCTCTGACCATCGCCAGGATTCGCTGTAAACGGGCCTCGTCTTTGGTCACCACCCGCAGTTGCTTCGCATATTGTTCAAGCGACTCAGCAAGGCGCTCCGAATTCTGATCGGCGAATCCCTCGTTCTCAAGCCGGTTCTGCATCGCATGATCAATGTACGACTGAAGTCCGTCCAGATTAGTGCCGATCAGGAAGTGCCGGTCGGCGCTCAAGTCGTCGACCAGCATTTTGGCAAACACCTGAGACCGGGGCACACGGTCGGCACGGTTATTAATCACCGTGACGATCCACGCATCCGGAGTCTCTTCAGGATGATATTGATTCATCTTAAGCCGCCGCCAGTTCGCAAGAGCAGCGTGACGCTCATTTGCGGACATGCCATTAATGAACGTCAGGTGACGACTGCGCACAGTCACTCGTGGGTAGACTTTAAGTACGCCAAGGTCAGGTACGACACGATCCGCCATTTCCTTGAGCGCATAGTCCGGTTCGAGTTGCAGCTCCGCAGCCATGCGCAAAACGAGCGCAATGTTCAGCGGATGTTCTTCATAGGGAAACCGATCCAATACATCGGCCGCCAGAAGTTCAGCTTCCCACTCTTCCACCTTGACGATGTCACTGCCCTTCTGTTGCGCAGCAGCGTTCAGAAACGGGTACATGTTATGTTCGGTGGTTAGCAACTGACTTCGCTTGGGCACAAATCTCTGCATAACCCTGGGTATTTCGATACCTGACGGGCCCTGGATATCCTCATGGTCGGGATAACAATTGGTGATAGTTGCCATGTCATCCCGCATCCATTGTTCCTGAAGAATCTGAACATAGCGCGGAGTCAGACCCATGCATTCCCACAGAAAAACGTCTGCCCGAAATTTTGACGCCAACCTGACCAGATCAACCTGCTCCCAGATGGAAGCCTTGTCGTACGGCCGGAACAGAAACATTTCACGCAGGCTACCGTTAGCCGGGCTGTACAGAAACATCGCCTCACAGCCCGTTGTTTTGGACACAACGCTCAGCCCCTCGGCGTTGAACAGGGCTGCTTTCAGTCGTTCTGTACCTGATTTTCCCCGGGTGCCCCAGCCACCGACGACAAACGGAAGCCTTGCTCGGGCTCGTTTCATTTGCCGGCCGATATAGATGTGTCTTCCGAAAAAGACCACTGCAGCTGCGGCAATGAACATCACCAGATGCTGAAGGTTATTTTCGTAGACCGAATAGAAATAATTTCGGAAGTCCTGCCAAAGCACTGGTAATGGAGCAATGCTGACCATCCCCGGGAAGAAACGTCGAACCCGTGGGTCCGTGTCGTGGCGAGCACCTTCGTCTTTGCGATGCCCCAAGATCTCGAATCGGAAGCCCAGCTTCTCCAATTCAGCAAGATAAGCATCCGGTTCCCGGCTGGCAGACTCTCGCCAATTGCGAAGCCGGCTAATCTTAGAAAAACGAAATGTTATAGCAAGTCTTGCCCGCAGCCGAGCGACTAGACCCTCGGGTGGATGTATCCGGGTTATACCTTCACTGGTATAGAGCTCGACCGGCCGAGTTGGCCACCCCTGATCAAGAGCCGACAAAACCTGATCAAGTAGCGGTAGGTATGGACGCCAATCCCCATCTTCTGCAATGTGAACCGGTTCACCGGGCACCAGAGTCTCGCTCAGTTCCGCCAGATGCCAGGCAGGTACCTGCATATGGCCGTAAAACACCCGCCCCTTCGTGTGGTTATAATTCTGTCGTTTATCGCTGGCGCTGGTCCTGAGTTCATGGAGGAACCGCCAACTTCGGAACTTGTAACTCGACCCACCGGTGACTTTCAGCCGGTCACCCTGGCGCGAGACATCAAAGCCAAAGCGATTTTCAGCCAGGCTGGCAAGGAAACGTCCCAGGACCTCATCACTAAGTCCCTTCGGATCCAGTCGAATCCGCATCCGACGCTGCCAGTCCAGATCTTTCAGCGGCTTAAAAATGCTCGATTGGGCCAACAGATGATGGCTGGACCAGAGTCGCTCCCTGGTCTGGGCGGCGGCGCGGCGGACCGACGTCTCCTCATGCCCTAGATGAAGGCGCGACAACCGCTGCTCAAGCTCAATACCGGTATCGGAAACCGCCGGTGTCAAATAACTGAGATCCATCAACGCTGCCAAACCCGCCCGCACCAGCAGTGACGATACGTCAGTACTCAGACACGGCTGGATCAGACCCAAGGCAAATTCCTGGGTGCATTTTCGGAATTGGACAAGGCCTGGTAGCAACCGAATCAGGCGAGCTCGAACCCGGTCGCAGGTTTCTTTCTCGGCCAATAACTCAATGAGTGACCCGACCGTTTCCGGCTCCAACTCTGGCAGGATCCCGACCACGCTCTGCCGCACATGTTCACTGCTGTCCAGACAGGCTCGCCGGTATAAATCCCGCGCCCGGCTATGGTGCTGAACTGGCAACATTATCGATAGAATCCGGGCTCGGAAAAATATCTGGTCACCCGCCTCCTGCCGGTCGAATCGATCCTGCGCCAACGTCAACGACGAATCAGAGTCCAGCCGCATGGTCACCCTGAGCGCTTCGGCCTGCAGCCACAAAGGTTGGTTTGGGTCGTTCGAGATGCGATAGCAGTACTGCAGAATCTGCGGTTCAATGAATTCGCCGAACACCCCATGGCTGACATCCAGCAATCCGCAGAGCAGCGAGAGAGTGGCCGTCGTTGCCCGGTGATCTAACTTCTGCGTCAGCAACCGTTCGATCAGATCCGGATTATCAAGCGACGAAAGATGCATCCTTACATCCTCGGCGCGAGTGAAGTTCTGCAGAAAATAACAGACATTGACATTCAGCCGATGGATGCAATAAATCAGTAGGCGCTGCTCTTCACTCGCCTTGCGCTGATACCGATCTCGCAGGGCCGATTCATCGAACCAGCGCTCCAGTGATCTTCGATCGCCCCTGAGACCACGACGACTCTGTCCGAGTTCTTCCGCATAAGCCAACAGATGCTGATGACGCTCCAGGGCGCTGCCCGCACCTTTGTACCGACGTGTAAAACCTCGATAACCCTCATCCAATTGATCCAGAGTGCTCAGGGTTTGCCCGATTCGAAACTCCAGAAAACTTGCCACCTGCTGCACCAACCACTGCGCCTCGGACACGGTCTCAGGACGGTTCCGACCCCGCCGCCAGCGGAGAAATTCCTGCTCAAGCTGGAACGCCAGATGCTTGTATACCTGCCGCCAGTGACTGCTAAGACCCAGCAACATGTGATCCAGCGGGGTTAGCATCTTTTTTGAAGATTTATTCGACATAATTCAGCTCATTCGTGTCCACAGACCGAGCCGCGTTCATTTCGTTTAGATCAAAAAACGAGAAGCGCTCCTGCCGGTAATCTTCCAGGCGTTTGGTGCCCGGTGCGTCCATCCCGAACGACACCTTTAATGATGGCTCAGAGACGTCCAGATCCAGACCGGTATCCAACCTCACGAACCAGCGGCGCCCACGGTTCTGCCACATATGCCACTCTAGGCCTGCCTCCACGATTTGCTGAGAGTCGTTTTCTGGGCGATCGTCATCTTTCTGCAACCATCGTTGCTGGATACCGAGGTATGTGCGGGTGTTGTGAAGCCAAAACTGGTCCCAGCGCAAGGCCATAACAAAGCGGTCCGGGCTCAAGTCCTCATTGGACCGAACCTGGGCATCAAGTAAGAACCGACTATCACGCCAGGGCCGGTAACTCAGTGACTCCGTCCAGTCCAGACCATGGCGATGATTGGATTTGTAAACGGTAAAAACGTCATCGTCGTAAGATGTCGTCCGTGAGCCGCTCGCTCCCTCCGACAGATACCGGGCGAAACCGGACACCTCATGCTCAAGTGTCCAGTGATTGCTGAGTGGCATGTAACCATCCAGTGTTGCCCTCAGGTTGAGGCTGCCAGCAGAATCGCCGAGCTGCCAAAACCCACCGGCGTTAAGATTCAGCCGCCAGTACCGATTATCCGGGCGCCACGTCAGCCACTGTTGGCTGCCCAAAAGCGCAATGTCCTCAGAACTATGACTCCGATAAAAAACATCCGATTGCCAGTAAAAGCGAGAGAACAGCGGATTCTGTTGGTAGCGCCAGCCCAGCTCGACGAAACGCTCTCGCTCCAGGTCTGAGCCACCGTCAAAGTTGCGACGTTGCACCCAGTCTGCATAGACACCATGGGTGCCAGCCTCGCGGTCCGGATTCGGCAGCCCAGTTGAAACCAACGCCGAAGGCAAGGGCGCATTCGCCCGCTGAAGCGGATGCTCCGGCGTCGGTGTCATTGCCGGCGTTGGCGAAGGAGGCTGAGCCGTCAACCTGCCTGGCTGATGGCGGAGCCCATATACCCTGACATAAGAACCGCTGAGGTCCTCAGCCGAGATAACCAGATTGCCTGCGACCGGATGATAACGGTATTGCTGAACCCTGCGTTGACCGTCAAATACTTCCAGGCGAAGCCAGGTCGGCTGGTCGACATACAGCTCCAGCGGTTGCCCCGGAAGTACCTTGTAATAGCGGCGATTTTGCTCTCTTACTACAGCTTGCCAACCTGAATCAGGGCCATTGCGCTGCTCCAGCTGAAAATAAACCGAGTGACGGCTAGAAGGATTCAGCAATTGCAATTCGATCTGCGACGGACCGGATGAAAGATTCAGCGGTACCCTCCGGTTTGAATCTACCTCACTTAGGTTGAACCGAGAGAGGTGTTCGCCATTGACCTGAATCGCCACAGTCACGGGAGATACCCTCTGAAAACCGACCTTATCCAAACGAACCTTCAACCGGTATTGCCCGCGCCCACCATCATTCACGGCTACAACAATGGGGTCCATGCCGCTTAACAACTGCTCAGAGACAGCAGGACTTTCTGCAAGCAGGTCGTAACGGTATCTCAGAAACGGAAGCGACGGTGGCCAGTCAGAACTGTCAAACTGCTGTATTCCGGCGCTCTCAAGTACCAGTTCCTCTTGTTGCCAACCTTGCTCCGCATTGATAGCACCCAGTTTCTGCTGGACTTCAAGCGCATCCGGGTACGCCGCCGCCAGCGCATTGCTACGTGCGATTAACGACGGGCGGCGCGAAAAGCCGGGCGTGGCCAACACCTGTGACAAATACTGAGACACCCTATCCAGTGGCTGGGGACGGGACGGTGTCGGTGGAAGCAATTCGCCCCCGGCAGACGTTGGTGTTGGCGAGAAACGGACGCCTGAGCCCAACATGAAGGTTTGCATGGCACCTGCATAGTCATCCTGCAGGTCTGATGCGTCTTTGGCATCCGCTCGGAAACGCCGGCATTGGTCGTTGTTTTCCGTCAGGTCGGGTACCCAATGCGGCGCAACCATCGACAGTTTCGTAGGCAGCGCCCTTTCACCCGGCAACTGGGGCCACTCAGCAACACCCAGATCACAGGCCTGGGTCTGCGCAGCCAGATAAGATCTGGACATGAATTCCGGGGTATTCAGTTCAATATTTACTAACGCTGACTGCTTTCCCGGAGCAATGACGAGTCGATGCTCCCCCGGGCCAAGAGTTGCCTCAATAGTTTCCACACTTCCCGGAAATTCGCTGCCGGCACCGATGATTCGGTGACGATTGAAAACTCCGCTGTTAATGATCGAAAAACGGTAATCCTGATCGTTGTGCAGGATCATCAATTGATCATTCAGACGACTGGTTCGTTCCCGGTGAAGCAATGCTGTATTGATACGCAGCCGGACCGGGCCAGTCACCGTGAGATTCAGCGGCGTGTTTGGAGAAATCCGTTGACGCTGGTAGAAACGGTTGAGATCAGGGTTGTGCACATTCACCCGCTCAACCGGCCCTTGGAAACCAAACGGCCAGTCCCTCCAACGCCAGGATCCCGGGTAATCGCGCCGAAACAGCGACAGCCAAGCCTCAGCCGGAACCGCATTCGATTCGGGCATTTTTGCCATGAAATCGGTGATCGGATGGTGCCACTCTGACGCTACCGATGGATCATTGAAACCATAGTTTTCCTGGACGTGCAGCTGGCGCCAGGCTTTCTGTTCGGCCGCTGGCAGGACCTCCGCCAGGTGATCTAACGTCAGTGGCCAGTCTGCCAGCACCGCAGTACGAAGTGCGAGTTCATGCATTTCCTGCCGCCGGCTCTCTTCCAGCCGGCCTGATTCGAGTAGCACAAGAGCCAGTTTTAGCGCCACTTGATCGTAACCGTTCCGCTCCATAATCAGAGCAATGTCTGGCAAGACTGACATCTGATCATGATGCACAAACGCGGTGGCTAGCAGACTCTGTAATGCGTATTCGTCGCCATGCTTAATGAACATCTGTTTCAGCACCCGGAACGCCTGACGCTTATTATCCGCATTCGCCGAATGTACAAACACGCCTTCTGCATAGCGACGCGCCAGTGCCGGCTCGTCCGTCGTCGGGAGGGAATTAAGGTTTGTCCGGACCTTTTCCGGTGGCACAGCCGACAAAGCCGGAGAAAGATCGTCAACAAAATTCTGGTAACGGCTGCCCAGCCAGTCACGTAGGAACTGGCTGTCCTGAAAAACTCTCGCCACGTCCAGAACACCGGACTTGGAACCGAGACGGTCGACGAAATCGCTATCGCGATGACCTGATGACTGCCAGCTTGACAGAAATACACGCGCACCGAGATCGTTCAGGTAATCCCAGAATTCCTGCTCGGTGAATTCGGGCCAACGTCCCTCCTCAACAGCCATCCGCATGCTGGCCTTGCCTTCAATGGCTTTTACGCTGACGTTGTTCACCCCCTGCGGCAATGGCAAAACCACGTCACTTACCAAGACCTTCGGCGCTGAGCTCAAACTCTGCAGGCGTTCTTGCGAAGGAGCCGTCAGCCGCCATTGATCAGGATCTTTCTGGCTGAAAGGTTCAAAGCGCAACAACTGTTGTTGCTCACCGTAGTGAATACTCAGCGTGACCGGTTGCTGGGGGTTCGTCAGACTAATTTTCAGACGGGTCGGTCCTTGAGTTCGCGGCAAAGCCAGCGTTCGCTTCTGACTCGCAACCTGGAAGTAACCCTCACTGCGATCCTTCGGTTGTTCAGGGCGGGCGTAATACAGGTCATCTTCGGCGGTCAGCGCAAATTCGGTCTTTAGTGGCGTCAGCCATTGCTGCGTCGATCCTTCAACCGGCCACAAGACTCTCTCCTGGGTATAACGGCGCCGGAAAACATTATCCAGATAACCGGACTGCCAGCCTTCCACTGTCTTCGAATCAAAGCTCGCAGCCGCCAATTCAGCCGCGCCTGCTCCACGAGTCAGTACCTCATGAATAGCCCACTGTGTCTGCTGCTGTCGAAAGAGCAACCGGTCACGCACTACCGCCAGCGTCTCCATCCAGGGCCGCGAGCTGCCCACTGAGGTGCTGCGATGATGTTCAGCCCTGAGGACTTCGAGCCACAAGTCATTGTCCGAGCGCAACGCGACTTGATGATCACCCTCCGGAACCCATAGGTAGTACCGTTCGGCATGGCTCAGCAAAAGGGACTCTCTACCAAGCTGATATCGGTGCCGTCGGTCCGTTGTGAAGTGCAGATAATGTACATCTGGTGACTGGTCATCCAGAGCGACGGAAATCCTCCCACGACGACGGGTCGACAGCGTATTCTGGGTCTCGCGAAAACTGAGCGCATACAACGCAGGGCCTTCCAGCGTGAATTCATGGGCATCAGTGCGTTGCAACGATTGGACATGCTGCAGGGCCGCTTGAGGGTGCCGCCTGAGTGTGACTTCGGGCATCTGTCCTACCGACTCTGGCTGCCAAGTTACTTCTTCCGGCACCGGTCGATATTCTCCCTCTGAAACCCTGAACTGAAGTGTCTCTCCACCATCGTTATGCAGCCGAATGGCGCGATCCCCACCAACAGGCTGCAGGCTGACCCTCACGCCATCGGAGATAGTTTTGCTCATAGCCAGCGGGTAGAACCAAGCACCGTCAGAGGATTGCTGTACCTCAAGGCCGTCCAGGCCAGGGAGATCAGCCATCTCAGAGTCCAGGCGCAGGTAACGTCCCGTTTCGATCGGGAACCGCGCGCTCTCTCCCGCCTCCAGGACCAGCACGTCTCCGTTCACCTCAGATTCTTCATTTTCCAAGGGTGCGTGTTCAAACGCCCGAATCTGCTGCCAGATTAGGGGTGCGTTCTGATCTGGGGCTACCCGTTGTCCAGGCGAAACGAGCGCGACAGCGGGCAAGGCAATCAGCCAAAATACAACGCTAATAAACCCGCGAATCATCACTACAGACCACCTTTCAGATCAATGAGACAAGCATTCAGGGCGTCAAAGTCTACCGGGTTGCCGATCAGCTTTTCACGCAGATCCCGTGATAGTTCCAGGTGCACGAAGCGGTTGTTTCCCAGATGCCGAAGCGCAACCCCCTGGGTATTGGTGGTCCCCCCCAGCTCGCCAACATCCACGGGAAAACGCAAAACGTTCCAACGACCCACTTCTGAAAGGCACGCGGAAAAACGCTCGGCCACCGGCTGCAACCAACGCTGACCACTACTAACAATAATGTCCGCGTCGCGACCCGCCTCACTGGTGCGTTTGCCGGCAGCGAACCCGTGGAATTGAACAACCACACCACCGGCCTGGCTAAGCCCGAAGGCCCGCGTCAAAGATCCGAACGCGGTGCCTTCAAGATGAGCCATGTCGGCGTTGCCCGTTCGATCCTTGATCTTTAGGCGGCGGTGGGCGCTGTTCAGCGCCAGTACCCTGGCCTTGCTTTCAAGGAACAGCTCAATCGCCAACTGACCGGTGTGGCGATCGTAGAACTGATGGGGTGCCTGCAGCATCAGCGCAAGATCAGAATCCAGGCGGAATAGATAATGGCCCAGGCCCTTGTTATGGCGATCTGTTAGCATCACCAGGCCTTCTTCCAGCCATTGCCACTCAAAACCGGCCTGTTCCAGAGTTTGACGTACCTTTGTCAGATCCGTCTTGGAATCTGCATGGATCAGTTCAGTGAACTGCTTCTCCAGCGTGAGTAATTGCTCACTTGTCAGCAGATCGAAACTGTCAACTTTTGATTGCAACGCCTCTCTTGCCTCAACCAGTCGATCAGTCTCCCCAGCCGACACACCGCTCGCCATGCACAGGCAAAGTGGCATGGCCATCAATGAGTGGAATACCGCCTTTTTAATAGCCATCCAGTGACCTCCTGAAGAAACGATAGTTCTGACTCTGGCCCTCTCGCACGGTGTAGCCAGCCATCAGACCACCCGGTTTATTGAGCTCCACTGAGATCCGGTAACGCCCCGGAGGCAAGTCTTCACCCAATGGGATGCCGATGGTGACCGGGGATGCCCACGCGCCGGACTGCGAGCCGAGCATCAACGCTTCCTTATCCTTCACGCGAATTTGGTAGCGTCTGTCGAGGAAACTGAAGTCGTTCAGCAGCCCCTCGGAACGCACTGCATTGCTGACGCGGACCGTCACCGTATAACTCTCTACTCCTTGGGGCGCTATCACCTCGAGGTTGGCAACCTCCCGGGCCAGGACTTTGTCGAGCACAAAGGTCTGCCCCGTTGACTCCGGATAATACAACGAGCGCTTCAAATACCCCGTGCCATCCGGAGGCTGATTGTGATTCAGATACCACTGGCCCGACCCCTCAACTTCGATCCTGTATTTACCCGCATCAACCAGCGGCAGGGAAAAGCGCCCAGTGCGCCCCGCAATGCCTCTGCGCAACCACACTTTCCCGTCCCTGAAAACGGTCACAGTCTCCGGTGAGCTGTCGGAACGGCGGTAAATCAGTTCTGGCATGAAAGAAATGCTTTTCTCAGGAGCGACGAGAGTCAGTGTAACCGGCGCCTTGGGTAAAGCTCGGTAGATGCTACCCACTGCCGATTCGCGCAGAGGCCCTGACAGCCGGTGAGGAAACAGAACCTCACGGGCCAGACTGTTGCGAGCTGGCTGGAGCGCCTCCCAATCGTAACGTCCACTGGCAATGGCAGGGTTAAGTTCGATCGGCTTGAAAAACCACTGCAAGGTCACTCGTTGCCCGGGCTCCGGTGACGCCATAGGTTTCATGAGAAACCAATTGGGCATTCGGTTGGCGTAACCCTGCCAAGGTCGACGTTCGCTGGGCAAGTCACGCTCCAATGGCAGGCCCATCAACCGCGCGTAGCCGGTCACCAACAATGGCGTATTGCTGGTCACCTCCAACTCAGCGGCGTTCTCCGCCACTTGCAGAAACAGGCTCTTGGCTTCCGAGACCTGACTGCCAGCCAAGGTTCCGCTGAATCGCTGGTAATAACTGGGCGGTGGATTGATACCCTGCTGATACTCCTCCAACACTTCTCCGCTTTCGTCGGTTACACGTACACTCACCGCAGCTTGCAACCCTGAATCCGGTCGTTCCGGATGAACAAAGGTTCGAAGATCCAGTCGGACCGGTTGGCCGGCGTCGTTGTCTGGATCCAGCATAAATCGCACCGGATTACCCGGCGTGACTATGTCCGCGCGAAGGTAGCGAGCGTCGGGTGTCAATTCGGCACCGGTGTCGTCATCGAACAGTCGAATGGCAACTGGCACACTGGGATTCAGTTTCAGTAATCCAGGAGCGAGTTCTCCCTTCCACACAAGCATTGGTGGTTGCCCCTGCAGCTGGGATTTTTGAACTTCCAGTTCACTATTGCCCTGATGTGCAACATTGGCGGTAAAGTCGCGAACGTTCGCATCCACGGGTTCAATTTCAAGCCGGTAACGACCCTGCTCTGGAATCGGCATTGTCACCCAATGGCTCTGAGTGGCACTTAAACCTGAGGGAACAACCTTGCTGGCATCCATCGGTGGCGCAGGAGGCACATTCAGCGTGTACAGGTAATCACTGGTGAAATCGGTGCCATCAACGCCTTCCGGACCTAGAGGCATCCAGCGAGAAATCAATACATTTTCAATCTCGAACGGACTCACCAGGTGCGGAGGATAGGAATGAGACCGAAGCAGTCGCTTACGCGTTTCCGGGGCCATCCGAGGCCACATTCGCCCAGCATCCGCCCGCGGCCGGGTCTGCTCCTCACTGATTTGCACACCAATTCGATTTTCGGCGACAGGTGTGTCGATCGCACGCAGCTCCAACGACACCGCGGACGGCGCTTCGCCCAGCCCGAAAAAAAGATTCTCAGCAGCACTGGCGACCCGTTCCGGGTCATCATAGAATCGCGCGGGGAATTCACGGCCATCCTCTAGCTGCCGGGGAGGCAGGACAGCGGCCCGAAAATAGTGACGGTCGGAATAGACTTCATTTTCGCGTTCATCCAGCAGCCGATAGGCAAAACCGTAGAGACGGTCAGAATCACCCTCTACCTGATCGGGCAACATCTCAAGATGGGCGAGAATCCGCACGGTGGAGGCACTTTCGGTCAGCGAAAACCTCATCCAACGCTCAGAGCTCAGCCAGAATACTGTTTCCTGATCCGCTTCGTCTGGTAGATCAGGACGCTGGCTCGCGGGACTATCGTTCATCCACTCAAGGGCGACCACCACATACTCTTTTCCGATCGGCCACAACAACAGCAAAATCATCAGCAGTGTGATACCCCGTCCCAGAACTCTCATTCAGCACCCTCCTGAATCATCAGGAATGACTGACGTGAGCCGACAAAGTCGCGCACAGCACGGGCAAGATCACTGGCAGACTGGTTCGCCGTGAACAAGCTCACGCTGACATCACGACTGGGCGCAAGGTTCGCAATCAACACCGCTTCACCTGCAGCACGACGAACAACCAGAAAATCCTGCTGGCTGTTCAGGTCCACCACACGACTGAAACGAAAATCTGGATAACGACTTACCAGCCGCTCCAGAAAGCTGATGTTTCCGCTGGTCTGATAATCACGAAGCACCTTGGTAATGCGCTCAAGCACTGACCGGGATGCAGGCGCAAAGCGGTTTTTAGCCATCAGTTCAGGCAAAGAAGCCAACTGACTTGAAATTCCGACCGCCTCAAACCGGCTCTGCTGCTGCCGATCGTCTCCGCTGGATCGGAACAGTCGTCGGGTATCCGGTCTCAACCAGAGTGTGGTCAGGTCCTTGTTATCCGTCAGGCTCAGATACAGACTCTGAGCGTTGATGGATGCCTCATACCCGGCCGTCGCAGGCTGCCCTTCCACCGGCATGACGCTCAGGCCGAGCCTTCTCAAGGTGCTTTCAATCAGATCACGTCGACCTTCATTGGCGAGTCCGTAATAAGACGCTGCGAGTACGTCCGCACCCCCACTACCAAGCTGAGAAGCATCGCCCATTCCGCGCATCTGAACGGTCTCCAAAGGAGCCGAACCAAGCTCCCGCTGCCAGACCTGATGCACCAGGTTGAACAGCGTCCGTTGATTCGCAGGGTGCGTAACATCCGCCCGGCCGTCAGCGTTGGCGTACGGATGCGAGCCCGAAATCATCAGCATCGCGGCTTGACTCTCTTCAAAAAACGTGGCGCCAAACTCAAAGGTGTTCAACTCGTACAGCGGTCGCGGCACCTGAATCGACAACGGTTTCGCCGGTCCTAACCGAAACACATAAATGCCCCAGTTGCGCACTTGGTTTTCGGCACTGAGTACGGGTGCAAGGATCAGGTAATTGGCCCGGGTTTCAATGTGCTGATATCGGGACACTTGATAACCCTGACTCTGGGCCAACACTGAGAGGCGGACCAACCTTGGTTCCGAAGTGGACTGCCAGCCGCCTCGCAACTCCTGATGGACCAGTTGGAACAGCGGGGTCAGTACCAACTGATCAAAAAACGCCAGAGTCCCCAGCTCAGGTTCTTGAAACTGATCGGAGCCGGCCTCGGCAATCAGCGTTTTGTTATCGGCCAGCCAGCGCTGCAGGTAACCGTCAATCCTCTTGTTCTGAAGCTGTGTCTGAAGCTGATAGGCATCGCCATAGGCGATCCAGCGGCGTAGGTCACCGGAACCAATGAAGAGTTCCGCAAACCCTTCCTGAACGGCATCCCGCTGCCGGTTATTCAAAGGCGACGGCGCCCAGGTGACCTGTACATCTTCCGTTCGGTCCTTGATGTTTCGGAGACTCAAGCCCTCGGGAAGGCTCTGCTTCACCCAAAGCTTTGACGTCGCGGCCTCCCCCTCAAGGTCCAGACCCGAGGCGCGCACTCCTAGCAAAGGCCTGGCCGTAGACTGGGTGTAGCTGCGTAACTGCAATACATTGCTGTCAGCAAACACCCGATGGAATGTCTGAAACGCCGTGGCAGGGTTCAGCAAAACATCCCCGGCCCCATCGGGACTGGCAAAGCGACGTGAGCCCGACATGGCCAAGACCCGGGGACGGTCCTGCAGGAACATCCAGAACCCGGCTTCTGCCGCTGCGTTTTCATCCAGAGGCGCAGGCACCTGCACAAACAGCGGGCTGGACGGGTCAAGGTTGAGGAAGTAAAGGCCCCAACCTCGAGCCGGATCGGAGTCAGATACGGCCAGAATATCGTTATTGACCACTTCAAGCTGAAAACCCTGTGCGCTCAAAGCAACGTTGGCCCTGGCAAGGTCCTCTGAACTTCCAGTCTGAGTGTACTGCCGCAACCATTTGAACCCTGTTTCAATTTGGTCGAGTTCCACGGGAGTGGGGGCCAGATACAAATCTGACTGTTCGGAGTCATACAGATCTGCGAACTTCTGGTGGAGGTAATCAAGGGGCTTGTCCACCGTCTGCTGCGTTATCTGATAGGCCGTATCCTTCAACTCCGTGTACTGTTCCCGATCAGGAAGCAGCGTCAAACCGAAACCGATAACGCTGGCGACCAACACCGCTACTGCTGAGGTCTGCAGGGACGCTCGGGTAACCAGAGCCGGGATATCCTTCTGATGCATTTTTAAGGCAATCAATGTCGCCAGCAGGTATCCGAAACCATAATAATCAGTGATTTTTGCACTGGGCGCCCAGTCAATAAGCGCAAACCCCAGGATCATCTTATAAACAAAACTGATGGTGAAAAACAGCAACAGCAGCCTGGCACCTTCGATGTTTCGCTGACGCAAAACCGGCAATGTCAGTAGCAGCCGAGCCAGAAAAAGGATGACAAAGGTTTCCACGAACGTGGCCAGCAGTTTCGAGGGTTGGTACCACTGCAATGCCAGCAGGGAGGGAACCAGAATGCCGTTATACTCCCAGCCATAACGGATGTTCATCCTCGACGCCAGGAAAGCCGATGTCAGCAGTATGATGTACGCCTTGGGACTGGCAAGAATTGAGCTGGCCAGATCTTCATACATATAACTGAGTGTGTTGATATTGAAGTTGGTGAACTCCATCAAAACCCAACGCACCAGCACATAGGTAATGCCAAGGTACAGCGCCAGCGAGGTGGCCCCGAACCTCAATCCTCCATTCCAGAACTGGTTGGCAATCAGGGCAACCACAATTAGACCAAAGCTATGCAGGTTGCTGCGAATGCTGTATTCAACGCCCTGCTCCGCCAGCACACCCTCAAGGTAAGGGAAAGCCGCGCCATCGAAGACCAAGCGGACCATGATGCTCAACAGAACCAGCGCAAAAAAGCGGTCACGGCCAAACAGTTCGGCATACCCCATCGCCTTGGGCAGCGTCTCAGCCAGTAATCGGGCCAGAAGATAGGTGACAACACCCTCGAACAGTACGACATAACCACTGATCGGTCGAACTATCAGGAGCGGAATGACGTAGCCAGGCACCACCAGTCCAGACAAGGTGGTACCGAAGCGGAGGTTGAGAAAAACCACCACACAAACGCCCACCCAGACGGTCGTGATGACCGAACTGGAGAGCCCGCCGGTGGGGAAAATTTCGAGAGGGAAAAGAGCGTCAAGCATGCAAAGAGTTCAACGCCTTCAGCAACTGACCAATGCGCTCGCTGGTCAACGGTTTCTGGAATGCGGCGTGCACCCGCCTTTGGGCCAGCAGAGTGTCGATCTCAGCCGTATTCGTGGCCGTCACCACAAGTACCGGTATCTGGGGAAATTCCTCGTTTAGCCATTGGATCAACCTGACTCCGTCCATTTCGGGCATGGCAAGATCGGTGATCACAGCCTCAATATCGGCCCGATCCTTGATCAGCTCCACGGCCTGGTCACCATTGGCCGCGGTATACACCTGTCGTCCGGTATCGGCGATCAGCTCTTCCAGCAATTGCAGCAGGAATGGGTCGTCCTCCACAACAAGTACAGACTTCGGCGGTTCTTTGATCTTATGTGTCTGCATCACCGTCCTCCTGCCGACCCGTCATTGTCTGAGCATCACTAAGAGCCATAGACCTAAAATTCAATTGCAAGCAAAACCCCTTACCCACTTCCGCGGTTATCTCGGCTTGGCCGCCCCAGTCTGAGACAGATTTTACGACACCGAGACTTTCTTCAATCGGGTCATCGCTGTTCAATAATTCTACAACCGGTTTTGCTAAAATGCGGTCCAGCGCCACTTGTGGCAAACCATAACCCACATTGCTCAGGGTGATACTGACCTGAGGCGCAGGCCCAGCAAACTCTTTCACCGACACCGCCAACTGGGTCCCAGGGCTGGCGTCCGTCGTCAGAAGACGGAGCACCTTATCCATCAAATCAGAAAGCTCATCTGCAGCGGTATCGACCAGAGGAACGACGATTGGTACGTCTCGCAAGACGGTCAGCCGTTTCTGCTTGATCGCCGGCTCACTACGACGAAGTGCATTATTCAACGTTCGCAGCACGTTAACCGGCTCTGCCGATTCCAGGCTCTGTAGCTGTTGACCTCCAACAACTTGCTGTTCGACCTTACTAAGGGTGGACTCGACAAATGAGGTGAAGTCACGTACCTGACTCAATAATCGTTCCCCTGAAGGTACATTTTTCAAATCAGGCGAGGTCAGGTGCGCGGCCAATGTGACCCGGGAAAGTTGGTTTCGGAGACCCAGAAAGAACTGCTGTATCAGGTCGTCACGTCGTTCCAGCGCGGCACCTGCGTGGCTTGAATCCGTAATTTCGAAGGAAAGACCTAGCAACTTGAAGGGCTGAGGCGCGTTCGTGGCTTTGACGGCGTCCAGATCTTTTTTCACCGTGCTGATCGGCCGTATGGCTAACATCAAACCCTGCTGACCACTGATCGCTCTGACAGGCAACCTGATCTCGGCGCGCTTGAGAGTCACGTGTCGCAAGTCACGACGAGCATTGTCCTGGGTCAGACCACACAGCTCACAGAGAAAATCCAGCGCAGTCATTTTGTACACCGCCAGATTTCTCTGGGTGGCAATATCCAACGCCCGAGCATTAGCCTGCAGGACCTGACCGAAAAGATCGTACATGATAGCGCCCGTGTTCAGGCTGTCGAACATCGTTTCAAGCGTGCCCAACCGGTTGCCAAGTAATTCCAAGGACGATCGCAGCTGCTCCGAACTATTTCGTCCGACCTCCAAAGCAAGAATCCTGCGACCCAAACGACGGTTTCGCCGCTTTTCATGAGCCAGTTGCTGACGGTGATAGAGAAGCTCGCCGATCTGAAGAGCGAAACTGGCAATATTGCTTTCGAATGTTTCTCGACTCCAGTCACTGCCCGGCCTGACCGTCAATGCCCAAAAACCGAGCACCTCGCCGCCGAAGATTAATGGCGTCAAATATTCAAGTTCCTGCGTGTCAGAGGAGTTAAAGTACGCCCGTTTCAATTGCAGCGGTCTGCGATGCTGCAGAGCATCACTGTATGGAACACGCTCGTAATCACGGCGCTGTTCAGCGATGTCACCAATATTACAATTGATCGCCTCAATTTCGCGCACTCGGTGGTCGCCAGGCACCCGCTCGAGCAAAATAGACCGCTCCAGGTTCAACTGTTGACTGATGAAAACCACCAGCTTGGGCCAGGGCGAAGCACTCTCATTAAACTCCTCAGGAATGTAACGCTCGAACAGTGCGGCATTCGTTGTCCCCAACATTTCGGTGACGGTTCGCTCTTCATTTGCGCGTCGCGCCTGATACACAAACAGTAGCGATGCCAACTGAACAACCGACAGGTCCACAACGGGCAACACAGTGTGAAAATACTGCAGCGAGAACCACCCCGCGCCGCCAATCACCCCAAGAAAAACCAACGAAAACAATGAGCCGAAGACCGGAGACAGCCACTGAAACACGAATAGGTTGAGCAAAAACAATAAAAGAATGAACAACACCGTCCACACCGAATTCAGTACGGTTAAGCCGACGTTCCCCTCGGCAGTCGCCCAGATCAGCCCCTGCATTTTTAACGGACTCAGGGGCGAGGCCGAACCGGGAACCGGGAAGCCAGGAGACAATGCGTCTTCCGATGGCCCAAGCAATACAACCCGACCTTCGACAACCTCCGCAATCACCTCGCCCTCAAGCACCTGCTGTTGACGAACAATAGGCAATCCGTTTTTCAGGAATCCAAAATTCAGGTACAAACGCGACCGTTCAGAATCTTGCTCATTCAGCAAGGTCAAAAACCAAGGCACCATCACGCCGGCTTCGTTCTTCTCAGATTGATCAAGGCGCAATGGTGCATAGCGAAAGTAACCCGCCTCAAACGATGGGGGAACAATCCAGCTCGCCCCTTCTGCCTTTGCCCTGTCGGTGCCAGGCGCTGCCGTCACCAGAATTTTGTCGGACAAATCCGTGGAAAGATTCTCTGCGGCGGCCGCCAGTGGCCCTGGCATCACCACCGTCCGTGTTGCACCCAGCCGGTTCAGTTCAACGACCAAATCCGTTAATGTTCCGGAGTCTGATGCACCACCTGCCTGTTCAACCAACAGAACCGCCGGCTCCCGATCAAGGCTGATGACGCCAAGGTCAAAAAGCCAGTCGCTGTACATCTGATTACCGGTACGCCACGAATCGGACGCTGACGCCGCAATCAGAAGAATAAAAGCCAGTGCGCTCGCCACAACGACACGCCAGTTTCGAATTTTTGCCATGAATTCTAGTTTTTTGTGTGAATTTCATATCAGCCAGCCACTGCCTGCCTGCCGATTCAAGTATCCGTTGACCTCTGGCGTAAGCTTTTCATGATGCGGTCAAATTGACTATCGGAAAACTTTACGATTCCTTAACATGAAAAGTTGCATATTTAATACGAATATTTTTACGGAACGATGCCTTTTATGATCTTGAGTAATCTCTTTGCTGTGCCGCTTGTGCTGCTTACCCTCTTGATCGCCACAATTTCCGGGTGTGCGACTATGCACCGAGACGTCCCAAAAGAGAGCTTTCCAGCAACGCAATATGACGCAGTACTCCTTCAACTGAGCAGCCGGCAACCACTTAATATTGACGAATTGGCCTCAAAACTCGAAGGCATAGATGTTGTTATCGTTGGAGAATATCACGGACATCATGCATCGCATTTGCTGCAATCGTCGCTTCAAGCTGCACTCTATCGTCAGAATCCAAAGCAGGTGCTCACCATGGAACAGTTTGAATTGGAGAGCCAACTCGAACTTAACCGATACACTGAGGGTGAGTCTGGGGAATCAGAGATGATTGAAGACGCCGCCGCTTGGGACAACTATCGGGCGTCTTACCGACCATTGGTAGAGTTTGCACGAACCCGCGACATTCCCGTTCTTGCCGCCAATGCGCCGGCTGATATCGTACGATGCATCGGACAAAAGGGGCCGGACTACCTCGACACACTGGATGAAGAGCGCCGCAGGCGCTTACCCCAAAAGCCCTTTGTCGATACACCCGCTTATGAGGAGAAGTTTATAGCCGCCGTTTCAAGTAGTCACGGCGCCGGAGATCCAAGCACCAAGGAACGCATCCAAAATATCTACCACGCTCAGCTCCTGCGAGACAACACGATGGCAATGCGAATTCTGGACGCCCGTCGAGCCTACCCAGACCATCAGATTCTGCATGTCACCGGCACGTTCCACAGTGAAGAGAGACTGGGTACCGTCGCGATGCTGGAATCGCGCGCGCCGGAAATCTCGGTGGCCGTAATCTCGCCGGTGTTCTGGCGCGACCCGCAGTCTCCTCCGCCTATAGAAGAGCACCGTCTGCGCGGAGACTTTCTGTATTTTATTCAGCCGCTGCCAGTGGAATTTCGCGACCCCGAACGAAAACGTGCGGCAACGAATACTCGCTTTAGTCAGTCGACATTAGATCCGTGCAACTAAGCGCCGTCGAAAATACCAAGTGGTCCGAATCAAAAAACAGAAAAAGACCAAAATGAGTCGAAAGAATCGCACGCAGCAATGCGCTCCTCAAAACCCATTTGGCCTATTGAGTGGCCACCATCTCGTCGGTCACCTGATACCCCCCCCTTAGCCAACGCAGAATTTCCTCAGCGGCCGGATGGCTGAAAGCGCCATAGACGTTCTCAAGATTGGCGCGCTTTTCCTCGCCAATGCGCCCTAGCCCGGCATCCTGCAGCACCAACAGATCGGTCAAAATCTGATCCGCCAGATCGAGCCCCAGCGCTTCCCGAGCTGCATGCCGGAGCGAGTGGCCATACTGATAGTCCGGGCCCAGCCGATAGGATTCCGCCAGGGTGATTGCCGGCACGGTCGTCAGCGTTGGTTGTAACGCCGGGTTGATGCCGTGGCCGGCGATATGAGCGGCATTAGCTGCCGGCCGACCGGTAAAACCCCGCAAGTGCAAGTGCTGAGACATGCGGTCACCGTCATTAACCGGATAGTTGTCCCACAGCACCGGCTTGCGCCCGAGAACATCGCCCACCCGCTTCAAGTGGCCGGGTGAGATTTCCCGTGAACAGACCTCTTCACCGGTCCAGAAGATATTGACCTCGTGGTCGAGTTTGCGCCCGAGGGTCTCCAAATAATCGGCAGGACGTTCCCCAAACACACGATCCAGAACCGGATCGTCGGAATAATAGCTCGGGCAAACGCTGAGCTGTCGGACCGAACTGTGATCCCGAACCCAGGCCACGATCTCGGCCTGGGTGTAGGCCAGATCCGGGGTGTCCGAGCGCATGTCATCAAACAGGATCGCCAGTTCATCGATGCCCAATCGATCCAGCAACGCCAGCTTTCGAGCAAGTGCCGCCCGAGCCTCCTCGTCAAAACGATTGAAGATCTCGAAGGGACTTAATCCAACCCCAAACCGCACGCCTTCTTCTCGGCAAAAGCGTGCAAAACCCGCAAGCTCCGCCGCCACCTCCGCAGGATGGGGCTCTTGCCAGCGCCGCCGCAGGAATGCATCGGCCTTGGGCGCGTAAAGATAAAACCCGTAACCGTGAGGTGCCAGGGCACGCACAAGGTGGCGGCGTTCCTGCCAGTTCCACATTGGGCCATAGAAGCCTTCGATGATGCCTAACGTGGTTGCCATGGTCGCAACTCCCTGCCTTATTCAAGAAAACCGATGATTTGTGCCACCGCGGATTAACACATGGTATAGCCGCGGCAAGCATACCGTAGGTCACGACCGTATTGCCGGCTTCCAATGCAGGCTATTATAGCGGTATCCAAAAGGACCGACTTATGACTTCCTCGCCCAACCGGTTAGCCAGCCTTGATGCCTTGCGTGGTTTAGCAGCGATTGTAGTCGTTTTGTTCCACTACCTACCTTATTACGACAAGCTTTACGGCCACGGGTTCGAACTTCCGGCGATCCTAAACAGCAGCTTGCTGTTCGGGCGGTATGGGGTCCATCTGTTCTTCATTCTGAGCGGTTTTGTGATCTTCATGACGTTGGAGCGCACATCCAAAGCCGGCTGGTTCGGCCTGGCCCGCGCCTTCCGTCTGCTGCCGGCACTCTGGGCGGCCATCGCGCTCACCTTCATCTCAGTACACTGGCTTGGCCCGGAAAGCCGAGCGGTGACGTTTGAAACCGCCCTGCTGAACACCACCCTGCTGCACGAGTACTTTGGTAAGCAGCATGTCGACGGCGCCTACTGGAGTCTGGTGGTGGAGGTTACCTTCTATAGCTGGATGGCTTTACTGTTCTTCAATCTCCGCAGCTGGCTGCAGCTTCGCTCTGCCCTCACCATCTGGATCATCATCAGCTATGCAGGCGTGCTTTGGTGGAAACAGATCCCGCCAGGGATTGAGTTTCTGGTCAAGGATCTGGTGTTCGTGAAATACGCTCCGCTGTTTATAGCCGGCATGTTGATCTATCGACGCCACCGTTACGGGGACAGCTCAGCCTTCGACAACAGCCTGCTGATCGCCAGCATTGGTCACGGCCTTTTCGCCTACAAAATGCCTTACAGCATCTTTGTCCTGGCGTGTTTCGGAGTCTTTGCCCTCGCCGTGTACGGCCGATTGCCATGGCTGGCCAACCGCCCCATGCTTTGGCTAGGCAGCCTGTCCTATAGCTTGTACCTGGTCCACCAGAATATTGGCTACGGCGTCATCGACCTGAGCTACCGGGCCGGCCTGCCGGGATGGCTTGGTGTCGGATTGGCATTGGCTACCGCGCTGGCCCTGGCCGCGGCCATTCACTATTCAGTGGAAAAACCGGCACTGGCGAAATTTCGAAGCTGGCGGCAAAAGATGGAATCAACGGCTCCTGAGCTCACGGCACCGAATTAATCTGAGCCCGCCGATCCCCTCTGACATGCGCTGTCGCAACTGGCGAAATGTTGGCTAGACTGACAGGTAACGCTACGCCCCAGAACGCACGCCGGTCTCAGGAGGCCGTGATGGAAATAAAAACCTTCGAGGATCTCATCGACTGGACCCGCCAGTTGCACGCGTACCTTGCTGAGAGCCTGCACGAATCTGCCGCCAAAGCCCAAAATGAGCGGGCTAGCGCTCTGCTCAACTACGTCAGCAGTCACGAGCGCATGCTGGAGAATGCGGTCAGTGAGTTTGAAAAGCAGGCCGATCCGAAAGCAATGAAAACCCGTCTTTACGATTACGCCAACCACAAGCCCATCGAAAGCAACCGCACCTGCGACACTCACTACGCCGACCTGGATTTTGACGGTATCGCGCGCGAAATTTTCGATTTTCACGATCAGGTGATGGATCTGTACGACTCCCTGATTGGAAAAGCAGAAATTCCCGAGGCACGTACCCTGCTAGAAGATTTGAAAGCCCTGGAAGAGCACGAAGCGATGAGGCTGGCACGCCAGATTGGCCGGATGGATGACATGTAAACATGTCGTACGACCTAGGTCGTAGGCAAGGGCGGTTTTCGTTCCGTTTCCTAACGATAATTGTTAACTTGGGCTACCGTTATGAGTTAACTCCTCCCCACCGGAGGATGCTCTGAATAAAAAACGATAAGAGGATTGAAGAGCAATGAAGATCCGTTCTGTTCTTTCCGCGGCTGCGCTGGCTGTGGCAACCACCTTTGCCGCCACGCAGGCGCTCGCTCAAGACAAGTTCACACTGCGTCTTGCCGAGACCTGGGGCCCAAACTTCCCAATTTTCGGTGATGCGTCGAAAAACATGGCCAAAATGGCCGAAGAGATGTCCGATGGCCGTCTGCGCATCCGCATCGACTCTGCCAACAAGCACAAAGCCCCATTTGGCGTGTTTGACATGGTTAAAGCCGGCCAGTACGACATGGGCCACTCCGCGTCCTACTACTGGAAAGGCAAGGTACCCAACACCCTGTTCTTCACCAGCATGCCTTTCGGCATGAATGCCATGGAACAGTATGCCTGGTTCTACCATGGCGAAGGCATGGAGCTGATGCAGGAAGTGTATAACCCGCACAACCTGATGTCCTTCCCGGGTGGCAACACCGGCATCCAGATGGGTGGCTGGTTCCGCAAAGAGATCAACTCCGTTGAAGACCTGCAGGGTCTGAAGATGCGTATTCCCGGCTTCGCCGGCGAAGTCTTTGCTGAAGTCGGCGTAAGCCCGACCAACATTGCACCGGGCGAGCTGTACACAGCGCTAGAACGCAACACCATCGACGCCGTTGAGTGGGTAGGTCCGGCTCTGGATCTTCGTCTGGGCTTCCAGCAGATCGCCGACTACTACTACACCGGTTGGCACGAGCCGGCCACCGAGCTGCAGTTCCTGGTCAACAAGAAGACCTGGGAGAAGCTGCCAGCTGACCTGAGGGAAATCCTGCGTGTTTCCATGCGCCTGGCCTCTTACGAAATGCTGGTTCAGTCCCAGCACGAAAATGCCAAGGCGTGGGCCAGCATTCAGGAAGAGTATCCGAATGTTCAGATCAAAAAGTTCCCGGACGAAGTCTTCCAGGCTATGAAGGAGGCTAACGATAAGCTGCTGAAAGAAGCCGCTGAAGGCGACGAACTGGCCGCCAAGATCGTTAAGTCTCAGCAGGAGTACCTTGAGCAGTCCCGCGCTTACACAGACATTTCTGAGCGTGCGTACCTCAACACGATGGGCGAAGTCGAGTAAGATAGCGCCCCAAATCGAGCCGGGATCGCTCTCTGAGTGGTCCCGGTTTCGTCGTTTATAGTAGCTGAAAAAAACGCCAACCCGCTTGGCGGAGGATTGTAAATGCGGTGGATTATCAAACTGGACGAGGGCCTGGCCCGATTGTCCAATCTCTGTGGCTGGGTCGCCTGTATCGCGATGATACTAATGGCCGTAAACGTGTTTTACGACGTGGTGTCCCGCTACGCATTCAATGAAGTATCGATCGGCCTGCAGGAAATGGAATGGCACCTGTACTCCATCGTTTTTTTGTTTGGTATTCCCTACGCACTCCGCACGGATGGCCACGTTCGCGTAGACGTTTTCTACACCAACTGGAGCAACAAGGCCAAGGCCTGGGTTAACCTGATTGGCGCAGTTATCTTTGTACTCCCGTTCGCTTACCTGATCGGCACCTATGGTTACAGCTTTGCCCTGGACTCCTACAGCATGGGTGAAGGCAGTGGCGATCCCGGTGGCCTGCCCCATCGCTATTTGATCAAATCGGTTATTCCCGTCACGGCCTTTTTCATCGGCACAGCCGGTCTGGGCATGATCACCTTCGCACTGCGGGTGATGTCCGGCGAGAAAAGCTATACCTCTGAGCACAGCGCGGGAGGTCTGGCATGATCGGTATGATTATGTTCGGCGTTGCCATGCTGATGCTGATGGCGGGTTTCCCTGTCGCCTTTACATTCGGTGGTGTCGCACTGTTCTTCGGTATTTATGCCGAGGGCATGGATCTGTTTGCGTTCATGCCGTTCCGGATCATGAGTGTCATGCAAAACACCGTACTCATGGCAGTGCCGCTGTTCATCTTCATGGGCGTGGTGCTGCAGCGCACCAAGCTGGCTGAGCAGTTGCTCACCTCCATGGGCCGGCTGTTCGGTGGCCTGCCGGGTGGTCTCGCCATCTCCACCATTCTGGTAGGCGCCTTGCTGGCCGCCTCCACCGGTGTGGTTGGTGCCAGCGTGGTGGCCATGGGCCTGATTTCCCTGCCGGTCATGCTGGCCCACAAGTACGACAAGCGTCTGGCCACCGGCACCATCTGTGCTTCGGGCACCCTGGGACAGATCGTTCCCCCGTCGATCATCCTGATCATTCTCGGTGACGTCATCGGCATCCCCGTCGGCGACCTGTTCAAAGCTGCAGTCTGGCCGGGCGTTGTCCTGATCGGTCTGTACATTGCCTACATCCTGGTCCTGACCCGTCTGAAGCCGGAAACCGCACCGGCGATGCCGCAAGATCCGACCAACTCACGTAAGCAGGAAGTCGTGTCGGCCCTCCTCGCGATCATTCCGCCACTGGCGCTGATTGTTATCGTATTGGGCTCCATCTTCAGCGGCATCGCCACGCCCACCGAGTCCTCGGCACTGGGTGGTGTTGGCGCCGTGGTTCTGGCTCTCATCTACAAGCAGTTCTCGTTCAGGATGGTCTGGGACAGCGCCAAGGATACCGTCAAGGTAACCGCCATGGTGTTTGCGATCCTGATCGGTGCCACTGCGTTCTCCATGGTGTTCAGCTACACCGGCGGCGACTACCTGCTGGAAGAATGGCTACACCTCCTGCCAGGCGGCCAGTGGGGCTTCATTATCCTGGCGATGCTGGTAATCCTGATCCTCGGTTTCTTCATCGACTTCGTGGAAATCTCGTTCATCATCGTGCCGATTTTGGCACCCATTGCCGAAGCCATGGGCATCAACATGCTCTGGTTCGCCATCCTGATCGCCATGAACCTGCAGACGAGCTTCCTGACGCCACCCTTTGGCTTCTCGCTCTTCTACCTGAAAGGGGTGGCGCCACCGGAGGTGCGAACGGTGGATATCTACCGCGGGATTATCCCGTTCATTCTGATTCAGATTCTGGTGTTGGCATTGATCGTGATTTTCCCCGAATGGTTCGGGATGAGTGCCACCTACTGACCCCTCTGAAAAACCGGGCCCCATGGCCCGGTTTTTCTATGTCGCTATCCATCTTTTCCAGCCCTTTCACGCCCTAACCTGACAAAAGCCCAACCTTTTCTATACTGAACACAGAACCGGCGGTTCCCGGAGGAACAGACGGAACAAGCTCCGTGCGCACCCGTCGAACCCGTACAGGGGGCCGCGACGCTCAGGTCAGGAACAGGGAGAGAAGGACCCATGACACACAGCACCGCCCAAAAAACCGAGCAAACGGGCCGTGAATCCACACCACACGTGCTAACCCTACCGTTGGAAGCAGCACAGACCGACCGGAACCCCCATAACTACGAACGCTGGCTCATCGCCAAACTCATGCGCATGGCCGGATCGCCTCCCATCCGATTCCAGCTGTGGAACGGCGACGTCATCGATCCCAAGGATCAGGAGGTCCGTTTTATCCTCCACCTTAAAGACCCCAAGGCACTCTATTCACTGGTCGCCAACCCCAACCTGGCCTTTGGCGACCTGTACAGCGCGGGCAGGCTGGACGTTGAAGGCGACCTGCCTGATCTGATGGAAACCCTGTATCGATCGGTGCACGCTGCCCGGCAGGACTGGCCAAAATGGCTGGACGCACTCTGGCGCAATCACAACCCGCGCTCCACCGGGATCACGGAAGCCAAGGAAAACATCCATCACCACTACGATTTGGGCAATGAGTTCTACCAGTTGTGGCTGGATCAGGCTGAAATGCAGTACACCTGCGCCTACTACGAGCGCCCCGACCTGACTCTTGAGCAGGCGCAACTGGCCAAGCTGGAACATGTCTGCCGTAAGCTCCGGCTCAAGCCCGGCATGACCGTGGTCGAAGCCGGCTGTGGCTGGGGTGGGCTGGCCCGCTATATGGCCCGTCACTACGGCGTAAAAGTGCACTCCTACAACATATCAAGAGAACAGCTCGTTTATGCCCGGGAGCAAGCCCGCCAGCAACAGCTCGATCACCTGATTGAGTATGTCGAGGACGACTACCGGAACATCGAAGGTCAGTACGATGCCTTTGTATCGGTCGGCATGCTGGAACACGTTGGCAAGGAAAACTACCCGGCATTATCGGCTCTGATCAAACGCAGCCTGAAACCCGATGGGATAGCCCTGCTTCACAGCATCGGGCGAAACCGCCCCATGCTGATGAATGCGTGGATCGAGAAACGGATTTTCCCGGGAGCCTATCCACCGAGCATTGGCGAGTTCATGGAAATCTGCGAACAGGGTGATTTCTCGGTGCTGGACGTGGAGAACCTCCGGCTTCACTACGCCCAGACCCTGAGCCACTGGATGGATCGGTTCACGGAAAATCAGGACCAGGTCTCGGAAATGTACGATGAACACTTTACCCGAGCCTGGCGCATGTATCTGGCCGGTTCCATTGCCGCGTTCCGGGCCGGCTCGCTTCAGCTTTTCCAGGTGGTGTTCACTCACGGAGACAACAACCAGTTGCCACAGAGCCGGCAAGACCTGTACACAAGCCCCGCAGCACTGGAGCAGGCGTGATGGATTACTACGACCTGATCATCGTTGGCGCCGGCCCTGCAGGCTCCACCCTGGCCCAAAGCCTGCAGGACAGTGGCAAACACATACTGCTGATCGACAAACAGGATTTCCCGCGGGACAAGACCTGCGCCGGCTGGGTTACGCCGGCAGTGATGAACACCCTGAACATCGATCGCGACGACTACAGTCATGGCCGAACCCTGCAACCCATCCGACGCTTCCGCATCGGTATGATGGGCCAGTCACCGGTGGAAAACGACCATGGCGACGTGGTCAGTTATGGCATTCGCCGGTGCGAGTTTGACACCTACCTGCTGGACCGGGTGACCGCCCCAAAGATGCTCTCCACACCCGTGAAAAGCATCAAACGGGAGGGCGGCAACTGGCAGGTCAACGGCACCTGGGAAGCGCCGCTGATCATCGGTGCCGGTGGCCATTTCTGCCCGGTGGCACAATTACTGGGCGAGGGCCCCGGCAGCCATGAAACCATCGTTGCCGCTAAAGAGGTCGAGTTCGAAATGACAACGGAGCAGGCGCAAAGCTGCCAAGCTCGGGGTGACACCCCGGAACTCTGGTTTTGCCGCGACCTCAAGGGCTATGCCTGGGTGTTCCGCAAGGAGAATTACCTGAACATTGGCCTGGGCCGGGAAGACAACCATCGGCTGACTGAGCATCTGGAAGCCTTTGTCCAGGACATGAAAGACACCGGCCGCATTCCCTCCGACCTGCCTGGCCGGTTTAAAGGCCATGCCTATCTGCTCTATGCCCACGCCGAACGGCCATTGGTCGACGATGGCATTCTGCTGATTGGCGATTCCGCCGGATTGGCCTACACCCAGAGTGGCGAAGGCATCCGGCCGGCAATTGAATCCGCCCTGATGGCGGCCGATGTTATCCGCGATGCGCAGGATTATTCGGCATCGTCACTGCAGCTCTACGGCGATGCCATCGCCGAACGCTTCGGCACCCGGGCCACCGAACTGGAGCAAAGCTGGCAGGTGCCCGACTGGATCAAGACCCCGCTGGCGACCACGCTGATGCGCTCCCACTGGTTTACCCGGAAGGTAGTGACCGAAAAGTGGTTCCTGCATCAGCAGGTTCCGCCGCTTGAAGCCGCTGTCTGACATCATTCGGGCACAGTACTGGGCAATATACCGGGCACAAAAAAGGGCGGCATTTGCCGCCCTTCTTCTGGAACTCTATCGAGATTAGTGTCCCAGATAGCTCCGATACATCCACACGGTTTTTTCCTGCTGTGAGATATAGTCACTCATCAATGCTGCGGTGCCTTCGTCGTCGGAATCGCTCGCCAGGCTCAACAGATCACGCTGCTTACCAATCAGCTTGGCAAAGCTTTCCACGATGTTTTCCATCGCTTCACGGCCATCAGAGACGTCCTTCTTTTCCTGCACCTCGGATTTCTCGATATAGGTGCTGTAGGAATGGGCCGGACGATGACCGAGAGTGAGCACCCGCTCGGCAATTTCGTCAATCTTCAACAGAAGGTCGTCGTACAGTTCCTCAAACTTCACGTGCAGCTCGAAAAAATTGTCACCCTTGATGTTCCAGTGATAGCCGCGCACGTTCATGTAGAAAATCTGATAATTGGACAGCAGATCGTTCAACGAATCTGCCAACTGCACAGTTTTTTCCGTATCCAGACCAATAAAGTTCTTACCCATTGCGTGTCTCCTTGACGTTAACTCAATTGAATATATCCGTCATCCTAAGCCACAGAACAGACGGCGCAGAAGTAGAATTCGTCAATTCTATCGATAGCGCCAGATTATTAATCAATCCGTCGTCATAGAATTCAACAAATCACTAAGTCACCTACAACGACCGCCCCCTAAACACCGGGGCCACAATCGGTACAACCTTCTGCCGGCTCAGGACCCTTACTGAGGTTTCGATTCAGTTGTTTCAAGGCCGTACGCAAACCTTCTTCAATGACCGGGTGATAAAACGGCATCTCAAGCATCTCACTGACGGTCATTCGATGCTGGGCCGACCAGGCCAACAAGTGTGCGATGTGCTCGGCTGCCGGCCCGAACATCTCGGCGCCCATTAACAACCCAGAGCCGTGCTCACCATAGACCCGCAACAGGCCAACATTCTTGCCGATCACCCGACTGCGGCCCTGATCCTCAAACGACACCTCGCCAACAGCAAAGCGGCCCTTGCAGCGCTCGTCCACCTCGTCGATGGTGAGACCCACCGCAGCAATCTGCGGGTCGGTAAACACCACCGCCAGGGGCGTCCGGCGCAAGCCCGCCAGGACCTCCGGGTAGGCCCCCGCGTTGTCACCGGCAATGCGGCCCTCGTCGGCCGCCTCGTGCAACAAAGGCAGAGTGTTGTTGGCATCGCCGGCAATAAAGATGTGGCTATCGCCGCAACGAAGGGTGTACGGATCAAACAGCGGCATGCCTTTGTCATCCAGCTCAATTTCAGCGTTCAGGATGTCCAGGCCATCAACATTGGGGCGCCGACCAGTCGCAGCCAGGAGGTAATCGAAGGTCTCGGACACCTCTCCCTGATCGTCATCCTGAAAGGCAATCCGGACGCCGCTCTCAGTGCGTTCCACCTGCTTTACATCCGCCTCGGGGTTGAGCGGGAACTCCCGGTTGAACGTATCGAGGGCGCACTGGCGAATCGACTCATCACGGATCGGCCCTACCGACCCTCCCGCGCCAAACATTCGAACTCGCACACCCAGGCGGCTCAGGGCCTGACCCAGTTCCAGGCCGATGACGCCGGGACCAAACACCGCAACAGACTCCGGCAGGTCCTGCCATTCGAACAGGTCGTCGTTGACCACAAGGCGGTCTTTCGCTTCCTTGAGAAAACCGGGGATATTGGGGCGGGACCCAGTAGCAATAATGATCCGTTCGGCGTGCACCTCCCGGACGTCTCCGTTGGTGCCCTCAACCATCAACCGCTTCGGCCCGGCAAACCGGGCGTGTCCGAACATGCGGTGGTGGTCGGGAAATTTGTCCACTGACTCCACCACCGAGCCAACAAAGCGATCCCGCTCCTGACGAACCCGCTTCATCACCGCCTTGCCATCAATGTTGATGCCACCGGCTGAAATGCCAAACAGTGGCCCCGTGGCCATGTGATGGGCATTGTCCGCCGCAGCAATCAGCAGTTTACTGGGCATGCAGCCGACCCGGGCACAAGTAGTCCCGTACCGGTTTGCCTCAATCAGCACCACCTTGTCAGTGGCTTTGCGGACACGCTGGTAGGCGACCATCCCGGCGGTGCCGACCCCGATAATGGCAACATCCACCTCTCGCTTTTCCATACAAACCTCTCCTTGCAACCGTCTTGACGTCGAAATAACGTGCTGGCAGGGCCTTATGCAATCAACAGTATAGGGTATAGGCTGAAACCAGCAGATCGGATCGCCCATGAGCTAGACGGGTATGAGCCAAGGAGAAATTTCCGGAAAATTGGCTTAAGCTGGGGCGCTTGCAACCTTTTGCAACTACTTGCAATTAACAGGATCGAGGGATTGAAACGTGTACAATTTTTGGCCTGAATTTCTGACCGTAGCCCTTGTGCATCTTCTGGCGGTGGCCAGTCCGGGTCCGGATTTTGCCATTATGCTCAGGCAGGCGCTCAGCCAGAGCCGACATCATGCCCTGTTGACTGCGGTGGGTATCGGATTGGGCATCTTGGTGCACGTGGCTTATTCACTGCTGGGTATCGGCCTGATTATCCAGCAATCGGTGTGGCTGTTCAGCGTCCTGAAAGTGGTCGGTGCCCTGTACCTGACCTGGATTGCGATCCAATGCCTGCGTTCGCGCGCCGGAGGCATCCACGTCAACGCTGAACCTGGCCCCCCTCAATCGGGCCTGGCTGCCCTGCGTCTGGGCTTTTTGACCAATGCCCTGAACCCCAAGGCTACCCTGTTCTTTGTTTCCCTGTTCTCCGTGGTGATCAGCCCGGACACCCCGGTTGCCCTGCAAGCAGGTTACGGCCTCTACATGGCCGTTGCCACCGCCTTGTGGTTTGCCCTGGTCGCGGTGTTCTTCACCCTGCCCCGTGTCCGCCGGGGCTTTAACCGGTTCGGCCACTGGCTCGACCGCATGATGGGCGGCGTGCTGCTGTTACTGGCCGGCCAGCTGTTACTGTCTACAGTGAGCGGATCAGAGCCTCCGTCTGGCTCCAGCCCAGGCACGGATCTGTAATCGAGCAGCCGAAGATCAGATCATCGCTGTCATCCTGGCGCCCCGGCTCCAGGAAACTCTCCAGCATCAGGCCCCGGATGTGGTCGTTACCCGCCGCACGCTGCGCCATTACCTCACGGGCGATGTCGATCTGACGCTCCGCCTGCTTCTGGGCATTGTCGTGGCTGCAATCCACCATGATCGAGGTGGACAGGTTGGCCCCAGCCAGGGCCTGCACCGCGGCGGCGATGCTGTCGGCATCGTAATTGGTGATTCCACGTCCACCCCGCAGTACCAAATGAGTATCCGGGTTGCCCCGGGTAGTGATCATCACCGGCACACCACTGTCTGAAACTCCCATGTGATGGTGTGGGTGGGCAGCTGACCGCATTGCGTTGGTGGCGACACCAACACCGCCGTCGGTTCCGTTCTTGAAACCCACCGGCATCGGCAGTCCGCTCACCAGTTCCCGGTGAATCTGAGACTCGGTGGTGCGGGCACCAATGGCGCTCCAGCTGATCAGATCGCCCAGGTAATCCATGGCGAAGGGGCTGAGCGCCTCGGTTGCCAGCGGCAATCCCATCTGTGACAGATTCAGCAGCAGTCGGCGAGAACGAACCAGACCCTCGTTCAGATCGCCGGCCCCCGTGCGCTCGGGATCGTACAACAGGCCCTTCCAGCCCACGGTTGTCCGCGGCTTTTCAAGGTAGGCCCGCATCACGATCAGGAAACGGTCACTGACCGCGTCCGCCAGGCGCTTCAGTTTCTCACCGTACTCAAGGGCCGCCACTTCATCGTGGATGGAGCAAGGTCCCATCACGATCAGAGTTCGGGCGTCTTCGCCTCGCAGAATCTTTCGGACGGCCTCGCGCTGCCCCGCGATCTGTCTCGCCAAGCTGGCCGAAACCGGCAGCTGCTGGCGCAAACCGGCAGCGCTGGGCAGAGCCACTTCCTGGCGCTGACTGACTGCCGTATCGGCGGCTGGCTGGCTCAGTGCGTCGGTGCTTTTCAACGCTTCAGAACTTGTCAACGCGTCAGAACCTGTCAGCGTCTCAGAACTCGGTGGCATGTTCATATCAGTGTTCCCGTTTCCCTGTGTCAGAATCAAAAAAGCCCCGGCTGGGCTACCAGTCGGGGCTTTTTGAGTCCGGTGGCAGCCTGGGTTTTCTGCCGGGCTGCCTTCCTCGTTATTCGGTCGATGAAGATCTTATGGGCGGCCCTGGCTCTGGCTAAAATAAAAGCCATATCCAAACCACCAAGAAAACACAGCAGCGACCGCCGCTATCGATTTTTCACCGAAAGCTTGCAGAACATTCAATTGACAGATCGCGTGTGTGGTCTTCATGCTTTTCAATATATACCCCCGGTTTTCAACTTGGCAACCCCGTTGTCCAGACTTTTTCAGTCGACGGCAGGGTCGGGAGCAGACATGACACTCACAGAACCTCATTTTCTCCGATGCAGTCCAGCTAATCTGCCCCGTATCCTGGCCCTGTTCCTGAGCCTGGCGTTACTGCCGGCCACGGCCTTGGCCCAGACTGAGGCGCGAGTCTACGAGTTGCAGAGCCGCCCCGCGGACGACGTCGCCCAGCAGATCCGCGAGCTTTACCAGAATGCCCCGGTTACCGTGACCGCGCGGGGCCAGCAGGTAGTCGTTCGGGGCGAGCAGCCCTTGCTGGATGAAATCGGAATGCTGATCGACACCATGGATGTGGCACCGGCGCAGCTGCGCATCACCGTCCGCTCCCGTCAGGATATTGGTGGAAAACGTTCCGGGGCCGGAGTCTCAGGTTCGGAGGAACGGGTCAACGTCACCGTTGAGCGCAAGGTCACCAGTACCAACAACAGCCAGCTCCGAACCCTGGTGGTGCAGGATGGCCAGTCGGCCCACATTACCTCCGGCCAGGTCCGAACCCTGCCGTTTGCTGTTCAGGGAGGACGCAACCCGGCTGCCATCCTCCAACAGGTCGAAACTCGCAGTGGTTTCCTGGTAAGCCCGCAGGTTATTTCGGACCGGGCAATTGAGGTGAGTATTGTGTCGTTCGAGGAAGATCCGGCTGCCCTGCCCGGCTATGAAACCGAGGCCGTGGTAACCATTCGCCGGGTGGAACCGGGCGAATGGGTGGCGCTGGGCAGCACCTCCACCTCTGCCGACACCGAGCGCTCTGGCATCACTTACAATGTTAGCAGTAGCCGTTCCGACAACCGAAGCTTCGAGATCAAGGTCGACATTCTGCGCTAACCGTCAACTGCTTTGGCTTTCGGCGTCGGCGCGGGAACGGCCTCGAAGTAGAACGGCTTTTGCCTCGTTAATCTTGGCCGCCAGATAATCATTGCCTCCGCGGTCCGGATGCAGCTTCTGGATCAAACGGCGGTGCGCCGCGACGATCTCCTGTTCATCGCAACCGCGGGCCACGCCCAGAATTTCGCAGGCCTCTTGCTTCGACATGCCCCCATGGGCGGCTGAACGACCCGAGCCCTGCTCGTACTGTTCATCCCCAGAACCCTGCCCAGCACCTCTCCCGTCACCCCGGCCCAGATGCTGATTCACCATGGGCAAGAATTTGAGCAGCGCCGGCAGCTTGCGAAGCAGGGGAATCACCGCAGCCACCGCCGCGGTGAGCACATGCACTCGCCCCGTCAGCACCAGAAACAGCAGCAGCGCGCCACCAACCACCAGCACGCCTTTCCAGATCGCGGTTTTCCGCTTGTCGGGCGACAGCGCCCCCCACTGCTTCAGAATGACGAAGACAGCAGCCGCCAGAGCGATACCGAGAATCCAGTGCATGGGTTGATCCTTAGCGAATGAATGGTCGTAATTCTGTCACTTCTTCCGCTGACAATACCAGTTTCCTGCCTGTCAGCCGGCAGCGTCACCGGGGCGACAAGCGCCATCAAACCCTACGCAGAAATACCGACAACCCGGTGACAATCACCCTGCAAATTTTATAGGATGCTATGTTTTGTAGAAAACATATATTTTCCGGCTGCACCGACGAAAGAACAAACCCGATTCCCAGGACCCGAATTATGCGCACTGCCTCCCGCTTCGTGATCGTTATCATCTTCCTAGGCGTCGTCCTTGGCGGCATTTTTGGTTACAAGTTCTACCAGTTTGGCCAGATGCAAGAACAGATGAGTCAGCCCCGCCCACCGGCGCAAGTGTCCGCCGTTAAAGCCCAAATCGAAAAATGGACACCTGCGATCAAAGCAGTGGGCAGCATCGAAGCGGTCAACGGCGTTCAGGTCGCTAACGAGGTGCCCGGGGTGATCGAAGTCGTCAACTTCGAGTCGGGTGACACCGTCAAGCAGGGCGATGTGTTGATTCGAATCGATTCCGCCATCGATCAAGCCGCACTGCGTACCCGCCGCGCCGAGGCGCAGCTGGCCGAACAGGAATTCAAGCGGGTGTCTGACCTGCTTCCCAAGCGCGCTGTATCCCAGTCTCAATATGATGAGGCAAAAGCCAATTTCGACGCTGCCCGGGCCCGAGTCAATGAAGCCGAAGCTCAACTGAGCAAGAAGATTATTCGCGCGCCCTTCGATGGTCGTCTCGGCATCCGCATGGTGGACCGCGGTGAATACATCGCCACTGGCACCCCGATTGTTGAGATCAACATGCTGGATCCGATTTACGTGGATTACACACTGTCGGAGAAAAACCTGCCAGACGTGCAGACCGGCTACCCGGTCGTCGCAACCGTCGCGGCCGTGCGCGAGCGCGATTTCAAGGGCACCGTGGCCGCCATCAATACCTCGGTCAACCCGGAAACCCGCACTGTGCGCATTCGCGCCACACTGGACAACGAAGAGCAACTGCTTCGTCCGGGCATGTTTGCCACCGTCATGACTCGCCAGCCGGAAGACAACGAAGTGGTCACCGTGCCCCGTACTGCCGTCTCCTACAACACCTACGGCGACTTCGTCTTTGTGATTGGCAAGAACGATGACGACACCCAGGTAGTCACTCGCCGCACCGTAGTGACCGGTGAGACCCGGAACAACAAAGTGGCCATTCTGTCCGGCCTGGAAGAAGGCGAAACCATCGTTTCCAAAGGTCTGCTGCGCTTACGTGCTGGCCAGCCGGTGGCGATTCAGGAAGACGCTGCTCAAGCGACGGAGGCGTCTGAATAATGCGATTTACCGACATTTTTATCCACCGCCCGGTCCTGGCAACGGTGGTCAGCCTCCTGATACTGCTGCTCGGTGCCCGAGCAGCCATGGAGATGGAAATCCGGCAGTATCCGCAACTTGAAAGCACCACGGTGACCATCACCACCGCCTACCCCGGTGCCAGCTCGGATCTGATCAAAGGGTTCATCACCACCCCACTGCAACAGGCGATTGCTGAAGCCAGTGGCATTGACTACCTGACCTCAACCAGCTCCCAGGGCACCTCCACCATCGAAGCCAAGATGGTACTGAACTACGATGCCAACGCGGCGTTGGCCGAAATCCAGGCCAAGGTCGCCAGCCAGCGCAACGTGCTACCGGCTGAAGCCCAGGACCCGGTCATCACCTCCACCACCGGTGACTCCACGGCGTTGATGTACATCGCGTTCTACAGCAGTGAGCTGGAAGTTCCGCAAATCTCCGATTACCTGACCCGCGTGGTGCAGCCAAAGCTGCAGGCCCTCCCGGGTGTCGGCAAGGCTGACCTCATTGGCCGCAAATTTGCCCTGCGAGTCTGGCTGGATCCGGAACGCCTCGCCGCCGTGGACATGACGCCGCCGGAAGTGGTCGCCAAGCTGCGTGCCAACAACTACCAGGCCGCCGTGGGCAACACCAAGGGCCAGTACACCGAAATCAGCATGACCAGCGACACCGATGTCGCCGACCCCGACCAGTTCCGCAACCTGGTGGTGAAGCAGTCCGGCAGCACCCAGATTAGGTTGCAGGACATCGCCCGCGTGGAGCTTGGTTCCGAATCCTACGACCAGCTCGCGTTGTATAAAGGCGACCCGGCTACCTATGTCGCCATCGAGCTGGCACCCGGCGCCAACCCGCTGACCGTTGCCGGGCTGGTGAAAGATTCACTGCCTGGCATCGAAAGCCAGCTACCCTCCGGACTGAATGTCCGGCTGGCGTACGACGCCTCCGACTTTATCGAAGACTCCATCAACGAAGTCATCAAAACCCTGCTGGAAGCTCTGGTGATCGTACTGGTGGTGGTGTTCTTGTGCCTGGGCTCCGTGCGCGCCTCGATCGTGCCATCGGTGGCGGTGCCCCTGTCCCTGGTCGGTGGTGCCTTCATCATGCTGATGTTCGGATTCTCCCTGAACCTGCTCACCTTACTGTCTATGGTTCTGGCCATCGGCCTGGTGGTCGACGATGCCATCATCGTGGTGGAGAACGTGCACCGCCACATCGAACAGGGTGAGTCCCGGTTCGATGCCGCCATCAAAGGCGCCCGGGAAATGGCAGTGCCGATCATCGCTATGACCACCACCCTTGTCGCTGTTTATGCGCCAATTGGCTTCATGGGCGGCCTGGTCGGCTCGCTGTTTACCGAGTTCGCCTTCACCCTGGCCGGAGCCGTCGTCATCTCGGGTATCGTGGCACTGACCCTGTCCCCGATGCTGTCTGGACTGGTGCTGAAACCCCACGGCAACCCCGGCAAGTTCGAGAGCCTGGTCGAACGTAGCTTCAACGGCCTGTCCAATGGCTACAAGCGGGCACTCACCTCGCTGATGGAAACCAAGTCGGTGGTGATTTTCTTTGCCTTTGTCGTCCTCGGCTCGATCTATTTCATGGCGATGATGAGCCAGAACGAGCTGGCGCCAACCGAAGACCAGGGCATCCTATTTTACCAAGGCCTGGGCCCGCAGACGTCCACCCTCGATTATCTGCAGGAGCACGGCGACGAAATTCAGAACCGGATGTCGACCCTGCCCGGGTACGAGGAAGACTTCATGATCATTGGCTTCACCGGTCCGAACGCCGTCTTCGGTGGCTTCAAGATGGCGCCCTGGAGTGAACGGGACATATCCCAGTTCGAGGCACAACCGCAACTGGACGCCGAGCTCAGCAAAGTGACCGGACTGCAGACGGCGGTGTTCCCGCGGCCCTCGCTGCCTGGTTCTGGCGGCGGCCTGCCATTCCAGTTCGTGATCACCACCGGCAACAGCTACGAGCAGCTGAACCAGGTGGCGGACGAGCTGCTGGGTGAAGCCATGGGCAGCGGCAACTTCATGTTCTTGCAGAAGTCGATTAACTTTGACCGTCCCATCACCCGGATCAAGGTCGACCGGGATCGGGTAGCCGATCTGGGGCTGTCGATGCAGGACGTTGGTCAGGCGCTGGCCAGCATGCTTGGTGGTGGCTACATCAACCGCTTCAATATGGAAGGCCGGTCGTACCAGGTGATCCCCCAGGTTGACCAGAAATTCCGCCTGGACTCCCAGGCCCTGAGCGATTACTACATCCGCTCCGATACCGGCACACTGGTACCCCTGGGCAGCGTGGTGAGTTTCAGCAACGACATTGAGCCGTCTTCGCGTACCCAGTTCAACCAGCAGAACTCGCTCACGCTTCAGGGTGTGGTGATGCCCGGAGTCGCCGCGGGTACCGCCATGGACTACATGGAGAAGACCGCCGAGGAAGTACTCCCCCAGGGCTTCAGCTTCGACTACACCGGTCAAAGCCGGCAGCTGGCCACCCAGGGCAGCGCGCTGGTGGTGACCTTCTTCCTGTCGCTGCTGGTGATCTACCTGGTGCTTGCGGCCCAGTTTGAAAGCTGGCGTGATCCGCTGATCATCCTGGTATCGGTACCCATGTCAGTGGCGGGTGCAATGTCCTTTATCGTGCTCGGCTTTGCCAGCATGAACATCTATACCCAGGTGGGGCTGATCACCCTGATCGGCGTAGTGTCCAAGAACGGCATACTGATCGTGGAGTTTGCCAACCAACTTCAGATCGAACGCGGACTGGACAAGATCAAGGCGGTCATCGAAGCGGCGGCCATCCGCCTGCGCCCAATCATCATGACGTCGCTGGCGCTGATCTTTGCCATGGTGCCACTGCTGATTGCGGTCGGCCCCGGTGCCGAGAGCCGGTTTGCCATTGGCCTCACCATCAGTGCGGGCCTGGGCATCGGTACGCTGTTCACCATCTTCGTGTTGCCGGCCTTCTATATCCTGCTGGCCCGGGACCACAACAAGGCCACGCACTGAGCCTTGCCCGATCCCCGCCCGGCGTGCTGACCTGCCGGGCGGGATTTCCCCAGACCGCTCTGATGGGGTAGTCTGGGGGCCATTGCTTACTCTCCATCCTCATTGAAGCTGCGTCTATCGTGACCCTCGGAACTCTTTTCTGGCTCTTCACCGCTACATTTGTCATCTGGTACTGGTGGCGCGCCAAGGCCATCAAGGACTTTGTGCTGCAGGCTGCCCGCCGCTACTGCACGTCGATGGACGTGATGCTGCTGGACGACGCCGTCTATCTCCGCGGTCTCTGGTTCAAGCGCGATCCCGAAGGCCGGATCAGAGTCTGGCGCCGGTTCCTGTTCGATTTCACCAGCACCGGAGAGGAGCGCTATACCGGGCGGATCATCATGCTGGGCCAGCGCATCATGCACATGGAACTGGACGCCCACCGTCACCCCTGAACGCTCCTCACCAAAGTGCTCTTCCCGAAGCGCTCTGCCCTGATCTCTCTAATTCAATTGTTCGTTCAAGCTCCCCTCCCCCAAATGGGCGATTTATTGCCCCGGCCTGGACACCAATAATCGACAACGCATTAACGACCAATGGCCGCACTAACGTGGCCGCTTACAACAACAATCGGAGTTAATCATGCGTATTCGAAAAACCGCAGCCTTCGCGCTGGGGCTCGTCCTGCTGTCAGCCTCATTCCTTACTCACGCCGGTTACACCTCAACCCGGCACCCCATCGTTCTGGTCCATGGCGTCACCGGCTTCAACACCATCGGCGGTCTGATCAACTACTTCCACACCATTCCCTGGAACCTCGAACGTAGCGGTGCGCGGGTTTATTCCGCCAGCGTTTCCTTCGTTAACAGCAGTGAACAGCGTGGCCAGCAACTGGCCAACTACGTCAACAGCCTGGACCACTCCAAGGTGAACCTGATGGCCCACAGTCAGGGCGCACCTACTTCCCGGGTTACCGCATCACTCATCCCCCACAAGATTGCCTCGATCACCTCCATTAACGGGGTAAACAAGGGCTCCACCGTGGCTGACGTGGTTCGTGGTGTGCTGCCGCCAGGCAGCTATGTTGAGGGTGGTGCCCAGGCTATCGCCAGTGCACTGGGCGGCCTGGTGAACGCCCTGTCCGGCTCGAGCAATCCGCAGGATGGAGTTGCGGCACTGGAAACCCTGACCACCCGAGGCACCACCGATCTCAACGATGCCCTCGGCTGGAAGGGCGTAAACCGTTCCTCCTGCTCCGGTACCAATGAAGACGTCTGGATCAACGGCAACCGCATCAAGTTCTTCTCCTGGACCGGCCGTGGGGTCTGGACCAACATTCTCGATGCTACCGATCCCTTCCTCGGCATCACCTCCCTGGCCTTTGGCGGTGAACCCAGCGACGGCCTTGTTGGTGTCTGCTCAACCAAGATGGGCAATGTCATTGGCACGCACTACGACATGAACCACGTTGATGCCATCAACCACCTGTTCGGGATTCGCTCGCTGTGGACCAATCCGGTGTCACTCTATCGCTCACAGGCCAACCGCCTGCAGAATCGCGGTCTGTGAGGCCGTTATGAGACATCGTCCCCCGCAACATCGTCGATGGCTCGCCACCCTCGCACTGTCGGCCCTGGTGGCCGGCAGTGCGATCTGGTGGTACCTGCCAGAGACTTCCGTACTGCCCCCTGAAAGCAAGACCGCCAAGGCACCTGCCCTGGTATTGTTTGCTGACGCCGACATCAATCCGCCAGCGGTTTCGTCCGACGCATCACCCACCGACACCCGAACGACGGTCGTCGAGGTGGCGAGCCGTACCCCGGCCAGCCTCGGCCCAGATCCCTATGCCGCTTCACTCAAAGGAACCGACATTGATGGTGCGCTCAAGGCTGATAGTCAGGGCAAGCTGATCGTTGATCTGGAGACCCGGGATTTCTTCGACTATTTCCTGAACACGGTGGGGGAAGTATCCCCAGACCAGGCACTGGAACAGATCCGGACGCTCGCCATGACCAGCCTGCCACCCAAGGCCGCCGCCGAGGCCATGGCGCTGCTTGACCAGTACCTTCAGTACAAACAGGAAGCCTTGGCGGTTCAGGCTACACCGCTGGACCCAAGCCGACAGAACGACCCTAACTACCGATTAGAGATGCTTGAAAAAGCATTCATCGATTTGAAGCTGGTGCGCCAGGGCGTTTTCAGCCCCGACGCCCACCAGGCCTTCTTTGGACTGGAAGAAGCCTACGGCGAATACACCCTGGCAACGCTGGGCATCGCAGCCCGCACCGACCTGTCGGCGGAGGCAAAAACCTCAATGGTAGCCTGGCACCGCGACCAGTTGCCTTCGCAACTGCAACAGACCGAGCGTCACCTACTGGCCAGTACCGAAAAAAACCGTCACCGCATAGCCACCATCGACGCCGCCGAATCACCGGAAGCCGCAGGCCAGAAGCTCATGGCGCAAGGCATGTCACCAGACGCCGCCGCCAGCGTGACCGACTACCTGCAGGAGCGGGCAACCTTCGATGCCCGTTACCAGCATTACGAAGCAGCATTGGACCAATTGCGCGATTCCGGCCTGACCGATACGGATGTGGCAGCCCAGCAGGCGCGCCTGCTGAACCAGCACTTTCCAGATCAGAAACAGCAGACCTGGGCGCGCCTGAAAATGCTGGGAAGCAATTGATCAGACTGTGCGGGCACGCGCGTCATCGGCCCGCACAACCTTTTACACTGGCGGTCGCCCAACACCGTCAGGTAATTCATCATGAACCCTCAGGTCATCATGTTGCAGCAGTCATCCGGGTTCCGGAGGCTGCGCTTTCGCACCGAACTTGAAGCGGGATACCGGCAGCGCCGGGCCTCGGCGGTGCGGGACCGCGCCCGGCTGGTGTCTGCAGCAGGCCTGCTAATTTTTGGCATTTTTATCCTCCTGGACCTGGCAACGCTGCCCTTGGAACTGGCCCAGGTGACCGTGGCCATCCGGCTGGCAGTCACCTGCCCAGTAATTGCCCTGGTCTGTTGGCTGTCACACCAGCGTTGGCCTGGAGACCTGGTGTTCGAACGTCTGTACACCCTGGCCTATCTCGCCGGTGGCTTGAGTGTTGTTGCCATCATCGCCGCCGCCCGCCTGCGGGATTTCCCGCTGCCCTATGAGGGCATGCTGCTCATGCTGATGTTTGGCTACTTCGCCATGGGCCTGCCCTTCTTCTCTGCCAGCCTGGTTTCCGCCCTGATCATCCTGGCATACCTGGTGTGCGAGCTGATCATTGGGCTGGCCACCCACGCACTGATGATCAACCTGTTCTTTGTACTGACCGCTAATGGCATTGGCATGATCGGCGCGTGGCTCACCGAATACCGCCACCGTGCCCACTACCTCGACCAACAGTTGATCCACCAGTTACACCAGACCGCAGCAGAAGAGAGCGAGAGCAAGAGCCGCCTGATCAGTGTCGCCAGTCACGACCTCCGCCAACCCCTGAACATCATCAGCCTGAACCTTGCCAACCTGGCGGCAGCCTCGCTGCCAACCGAACAACAGGCCCTGGTGCATCGGCTGCAGGGTACAGTAGGCCATTTTCAGCGGTTACTGGGCACGATGCTGGATATTTCCCGCATCAACGAAGGCATGATTCATCCGGAATCCCAGGTGATAGACCTGGACGTACTACTGGATCAACTGATCGACCTGACCGTTGATCATGCCGATCTACACAACATCCGGCTGCACCGGACCGAGACCAAATCTGAACTACAGGTGCCGGCCGATCCTCAGCTGTTATTGCGGGCCTTGATGAATCTGGTCTTTAACGGAATCGATCACAGCGGCGGCACCGAGATTCGAATCTCGGTAATTCAGCGGCAGGAGTCTGTTCGGATCAGCGTCAGCGATAACGGCAATGGGCTTGATCCACAGCTCCGGGGTCGGGTGTTCGAGCCATTTTTCCGGGGAGCCGGCAAGAAGGAACACTCAGCCGGACTTGGCCTTGGGCTCGCTATCGTGAAAGAGCTGACGGAGTTTATGCACGGCGCCTGTGGCGTCAGCGCGGCGGAGGGTACCGGCACGACCTTTTGGCTGGATCTTCAGCCACAACCGCTAATCCCGGCGCACGTTCCGATGGCGCAGCAGAATGCAAAGCTTTGGTCAGTTACAGCCAGCCCATCTGGCGTGCCTGACTAACACATTCGGTGCGATTGTGTACCCCCAGGTGCGTGAAGATGGCCTTCAAATGGGTCTTCACGGTGTGTTCGGTAAGATCGAGGCTCTGGCTGATACGCTTGTTCGGAAACCCCTGTGCTAGCAGCGCCAGCACGTCCAACTGCCTAGGCGTCAGGACCTGGTTCTGTGCTGGCACAGTCCGTCGCCCCGGATAATACTCGCCGCCCCGACTGACACTGCGCACCATGCTGATCAATGCCGTCCGGCCCGCAGATTTAGGCAAAAAGCCACGGGCACCAGCAGCCTGTGCCGCCCGCACCGTGGTTTCGTCCTCAGAGCTGGAAATAACCACCACCGGTGGCTTATGGGCAATCATTCTGGGCAGCAACATTAGCCCGGTTTCGCCCTGAAGCGAAACATCCAGCAACACCAGATCCACTGGGTGTGGGCCGGACAAAACGGCAACCGCCTGCTCAACCGAATCCGCCACGTCCACGGCACCAGCCAGCGCAGACTGAGTGAGCAAACCTGCCAGCCCCTGGGCAAACAGCGGATGATCATCAACAATCAGAACCCGGGGCAACGGCAAGGGCCGCCCGGAATGGGCTAGTGGATCACGAGCCGTCTGGCTTGAGGCTTGGTTCATTGGTAACCCCGCATCTTGTGTGTTTTTGTTACTGCGGCCCACCCACTCTATGCCAGTTTACGCCCAGGCACCGCGGCCTGCTTAACAGTTCTGGCTAAAAGCTGGCGCCGTGCCGGCGCCGACTTCGCGCCACTGAAACATTATTGTCACATTTCTGTCGCATTCTTCCGGCAACGCTAACTATCAGTTTTGACGGAGTTTTAGGATGAACAAACCCCATCCCGGCGTAGCCCTGCGCCACCCGTTTTTTTGGCTTCTGACCGCACTATTCGGGCTACCGCTCGCCCACGCCAACGACTTGGCAATTCACGGCTCCAATACCGTGGGAGCTACGCTGGCGCCCATGCTGGTTGAGGGCTTCCTGCACAACCAGAGTGACACGCGGGTCATTACCCACGACAACGGCACTGAGAACGAAGCCATCCTGATAGGCGAGCGCTTAGATTCACCGGTGCGGGTGCTGGTTGCGGCTCATGGTTCCAGTACCGGCTTTAAAGCCCTGAATACAGGCCAAGCCCACATCTGGGCATCGTCGCGCCCGGTGAAGTCGTCGGAAGTGTCGCAAATGAGCGGGCGCGCCGATCTGACCGAGCTGGCCAGCGAACACGTCATCGCCATCGATGGTCTGGCCATTCTCGTGCACCGATCCAACCCGGTTAACCAGCTCAGTATCGATACATTGGCCAGTATCTTTGCCGGCCGGATCCGTAACTGGGCAGAAATCGGCGGTCCGGATAAGACCATTAATCTGTATGCCCGGGATGACCGCTCCGGCACCTGGGATACCTTCAAGAGCCTGGTTCTGGGCAAACAAGGCAAACTGGATACCTCCGCCCAGCGCTACGAGTCCAACGACCAGCTATCCGATGACGTCAGCCGGGATCCGACTGGCATTGGCTTTGCCGGCCTGGCGTCGGTTCGAAACAGCAAGGTCCTGGCCATTTCCGATGGCGCTGCCCCGGCTCTCAAACCCAATCAGCTGACCGTTGCCAGCGAAGACTACCCATTGGCCCGGCGCCTGTTCATGTACACCCCGGGCGAACAGACCACACCGCTGGCAACGGCCTTTATTGAGTTCGTCCTGAGCCAGGAAGGCCAGGCCATTGTTTCCCAGTCCGGCTTCGTGTCTCAAAATCCCATTGCGGTAAAACCAGCACTGAACGACGACACGCCTGCAACTTTCAGACGCCTGACCGACAACTACCAGCGGCTGACGGTCAATTTCCGGTTCTCAGAAGGGCGCACACGCCTGGACAACAAGGCCCAGCGGGACCTCGCGCGGGTGTTGAACTATCTCGACAGCCACAATCAAAGCGCCGGTGATGTGCTGCTGATCGGCTTTGCCGATACCCAGAGCGACGAGCTGCGGGCCCAGATGATCTCCGAGTTGCGCGCCTTGTCCGTTCGCAAGGCCCTGGCGAGTGAGGGATTGCGAGACGTTGCCTACACCGGTTACGGGCACTATATGCCGGTGGGGACCGCCGGCGGCGACAGCGGCCAGCAACGCAATGGTCGGGTTGAAGTCTGGGTGCGAACCCGCTAATGGGCTAGACTTTCTGCAGGCTTACCGATTTACGCAGGGAGTCGTCCTACTATGCTGATTCGGTGCATTATCAGTATCCTCCTCATGTCAGCAGCCTTACCGGTGCTGTCGCAGGAGGCTCCGGTGCTCAAGGTGGCTACCACCGAGTATCCACCCTTCGAGTACGTTAAGGACGGTGTGCTACAGGGTGACGACGTCGAAACCGTTCGCACCGTGCTCCAGGCAATGGGCTATGAACCGAAGTTCCAGGTGCTGCCCTGGGCACGAGCGGAAATGATGGTTCGCCGCGGCAACGCCGACCTACTGTTCTCCCTGACCAGCTCACCGGAGCGTGAACGTCATTACCTGTTCACCGCCCCCATCAGTGAAGCACGGGACGTGCTATACGCCCGCAAAAACGCCGGACTTTCCTGGACCAGCTACAACGACCTGGCAGATCTGAGTGTGGGGGTGACTGCGGGCTACAGTTATGCTCCGGAGTTCATGGCCTGGCTCATGCAGGGCGAGTCGCAGGTGGTGACCATGAACCAAGAGAACCCGGATCTGGCCGGTCTGCGCATGGTTGCGATGGGCCGCGTCGACGTGTTCATCTGTGAGCAGACGGCGTGCGATTACCTGATTGAGACAAACAAGGGACATTATCCGGAGCTGTCGCGGGTAGCCGCCCTACCCGGGGTTGTCGGTGACGAACGTTTCTTTCGCGCCGCCTTCTCCCGGAAACGCCCCGATGCCCGCGCCTTGCGCAACGAATTCAATCAGGTGCTGAAAGGCCTGGGCCTGGCTGCCACCGACTAATGTCCAACCCTGAAGTTCGGCAATCACCTATCCTTACCCCGGTCACAGATATGTTTGGGTTTTCTATACTGAAAAAGCCATTCATAAACCACAGACCGGGATAATGGACATACAAACCGAACACCGCTATGCAATCAACCTGAACGTTCGGGGCATTCAGCCCTCCGCCACTCTCCGGATCAACGAACTGAGCAACCAGCTAAAGGCCGATGGCAAAGACATCATCAAACTGGGGCTGGGCCAGTCACCCTTCCCGGTGCCAGAGCGGGTGGTGGACGCGCTGAAAGAGCACGCCCATGAAAAGGACTACTTACCGGTCAAGGGTCTGCAAAGCCTGCGCGAAAGCATCGCTGGCTACATCAATCGCAGTGAACGCATGCGCTGCTCCTGGGAAGACGTGTTGATCGGCCCGGGTTCCAAGGAACTGCTATTTATCCTGCAACTGGCCTATTACGGCGACCTGCTGATACCACGCCCGAGCTGGGTGTCGTATGCACCGCAGGCACGGATCATCGGCCGCTCGGTGCATTGGCTGCCGACCCACGCTGAAAACAACTGGCAACTGACTGCCGAAGAGTTGGACATTATTTGCCGCGACGACCCCTCACGCCCGCGGATTCTGATCCTTAACTACCCGTCCAACCCCACCGGCTGCACCTACACCGACGACCAGCTGCTGGCCATCGCCAACGTTGCCCGCAAGTACAAACTGATTCTGCTGTCGGACGAGATCTACGGGGAAGTGCACTTCGAGGGCAAGCACAAGTCCATCGCCCGCTACTACCCGGAAGGCACCATCATCAGCACCGGTCTGAGCAAGTGGGCCGGTGCCGGTGGCTGGCGCTTGGGCACCTTCATCTTCCCGAAGGAACTCCGCCCGCTGCTGGATGCCATGGCGATCATTGCCAGTGAAACCTTCACCTCCACCAGCGCGCCGATCCAGTACGCCGCCATCTCGGCGTTCAACGGCGGCGACGATATCGACGAATACCTGGTGCAATCACGCCGGGTACTGAAGGTGATCGGTGAGTACGTGCACCGTCGCCTCAGCGATATGGGTGCGGTGGTCCAGAAGCCAGAAGGTGCCTTCTACCTGTTCCCGGACTTCTCCGGCTTCCGCGAGCAGCTGGCCAGAAAAGACATCAAAACCAGCCAGGCCTTCTGTCAGGCCCTGCTGGAAAATACCGGCGTGGCCATTCTGCCGGCCAGTGATTTTGGCTTCGTACCGGACCACCTCGCCGCCCGTCTGGCCTTTGTTGACTTCGATGGTACCGAAGCGCTGAACCTGGCCGGCGGTGACTATGCTTCAATAGACTTGGCTGACGATTTCGTCCAGCAAGCCTGCCCGCGACTGGTCAAAGCCATGGACAAGATGGAGGCCTGGCTGACCAGCCTCTGACCTTGACGTGATAGACTGGCGCCCTCATTCGCACTTGCGTAAACCATGGGGGCGCCGTGTCCGATTTTGTATCTTCTCTTCAAGACATCACCGACTTCGCCGAGCAACTGGCCCTTCAGGCCGGTGAGCTGATCCGCCACGAGCGGGAAGAAAACACCCTGCGCACAGACCTGAAACAGCAAACCGAATTGGTCACCCACGCCGATGTAATGGCCGACAAATTCATCACTGGCGCTATCCGCGAACGCTTCCCGAATCACCGCATTCTCTCCGAAGAAACCATGCCGGACCTGTCCCAGGCCGAAGAGCTGGATACGCCGCTGTGGATCGTTGATCCCATCGATGGCACGGTGAACTATGCCTATGGCCACCCACAGGTGGCGGTGTCGATTGCCTATGCAGAAAAGGGACGGGTTCAGGCAGGAGTGGTGCACGCGCCGTTTCTCGGCGAAACCTTCCGGGCCACCCGCGGCGCAGGTGCAACACTGAACGGCGAGACGATTAAACACAGTGGCGCCACCGTGCCGCGGGACTCGCTGTTCGCCACCGGTTTCCCCTACACCAAGGACAACCTGGAACCCCTGGTTCGCAGACTGGATGCAATGATTCACCAATGCCGCGATCTACGACGCATTGGCTCGGCCGCACTGGATATCTGCTGGGTTGCCTGTGGCCGACTGGACATCTACTACGAGAATGTCAGCCCCTGGGACTTCGCAGCTGCACGACTGATCGCACTGGAAGCCGGCGCGACGGCCGGTCATTTCGGTGAAGTACCGGAAGGCTACCCAGCTGATCTTTATGGCCGAGATATTCTGATCTCAGCACCCGACATTTGGCAGCCGGTTCGTGAAATATTGCGAACCGCATCAGGCTACAACTGAAGTTCGAGTGATTGGCGGGCATAGCCTGCACAGAATGTTGCAGGCCATGGATGGCCGAAAACAAGCGCACATGGATGTGCTCGTAGCGGTTCTGTGCAGGCTATGCCCGTCAATCACCTGCACGGACTAGAGGTTAGAGAGATTAGACCTCTCAACTCCAAACGCCCTCGGCAACCAACCCCCAACTCTCATCAAAGTCAGCCGACGGCAACCGAGTAAAGGACGAACGCACAAACCGCTGAATCCGCCCTTCCAGAAACACCAACACAAAATCCGCCCCTCGGGCCGCACTGGTACGCGGCCGCAAACCCTGACGAATCTCGCCCTCTTTCAAAGCCTGGCGCACCTGAGTCTCCAGACGCTCAAAGAACTGCGACGCACGCCGGCGCAAGGCATCGTTTTCACCCATCAGGGCATCCCCTGTGAGCACACAGCAAAGGCCGGAGTTGCGCTCGGCAAACACCAACACCAGATGAACCAACTGCTGCAGGCGAACACGAACATCCTCCTGTTCCTGCAGAATCACCTGACAGCGGGAGAACACCGCCTCTTCAGCAAACTCTATCAGGGCCTCAAACATCTTACGCTTGCTGGGAAAATGCCGGTACAGCGCCGCCTCAGTAACGCCCACGGATTTGGCGAGACCGGCGGTAGTGATACGGGCTCCGGGATCGGATTCTAGGAGTTCCACCAGGGCTTGGAGAATAGCCTCTCGGCGACTCGGTTTTTGATCGGTCATGGCAGGACTACAGCGCTCTGATTTGTCGTTTTTCGGGGCCGGTCGCTATGCGCCGGCCCTCGTTTATTTGTCGTTGGGCGAAAGCCCGGTATCAGAAGAACGTGCCATCAATGGGCGATGAAGCACTGGCGTAGAGCTTCTTGGGCATACGGCCGGCCAGGTAGGCCTCGCGGCCGGATTCAATGGCCAGGCGCATGGCGTTGGCCATACGAATGGGATCCTTGGCCTGGGCGATGGCCGTGTTCATCAGCACGCCATCACAACCCAGCTCCATGGCAATGGTAGCATCAGAAGCGGTGCCGACACCGGCATCAACCAGGACCGGAACCTCAGCGTTTTCAACAATCAGGCGAATGTTGTAGCGGTTCTGGATACCCAGGCCGGAGCCAATCGGTGCACCCAGAGGCATGATCGCCACACAGCCCATTTCCTCAAGGCGCTTGGCCAGCAGCGGATCGTCGGAGCAGTACACCATCACCTTGAATCCATCTTTGATCAGCTCTTCCGCCGCCACCAGGGTTTCGGTCATGTTCGGGTACAGGGTCTTCTCTTCACCCAGAACTTCCAGCTTCACCAAGTCGTGGCCATCGAGGAGTTCCCGGGCCAGCTTACAGGTGCGCACCGCGTCTTTGGCGGTGTAACAACCGGCGGTGTTGGGCAGGATGGTGTAGCTGTCCGGAGAAATTACATCCAGTAGATTGGGTTCATCCGGGTTCTGACCCAGATTAGTGCGGCGCACAGCCACGGTTACAATTTCAGCGCCACTGGATTCAATGGCATGACCGGCTTCCATCAGGTCACGGTACTTGCCTGTGCCTACCAGCAGTCTCGACTGGTAAACCCGGCCCGCAATTTCCAGGGGCTTGTCTTCGGGAAGAAGTATCTCGGGAGTGTCGCTCATAACCTACCTGCGGTTTTCAATGAATCTTGGATTTGTAGCCCCGGCCGCGCGAAGCCGGACGGAGCCAAAAGCGTGGCAGTTCAGCCGCCACCGATGGCGTGCACAACTTCCACCCGGTCGCCGTCACTGAGCGCGAAACTCTGGTGCTGACTGCGCGGGACAATGTCTTCGTTCACTTCCACGGCCAGACGCTTGCCTGCCAGGGCCATCTGATCAATCAGGGCGCCGATGGTTGCTCCGACCGGGAGCTCCATCGCATCGCCGTTCACTTCAACTTGCATAGCGTTTGCTTACCTCTGTTTTCCCGGTGGACTAACCTTGGTCCGGGGCGCTTGGATGGCGCACGGCGGCCGCAACCAGCAGGGCCCAGGCCATCATAAAACACAACCCACCCAGGGGTGTAAGTGGTCCAATCCAACGCATATCGGTCAAAACCAACAAGTACAGACTGCCACTGAACAACACAATACCCGCGCCGAACAGTACGGCGGCGCCCGCCAGCAGCCGTCGACTGAGCGAGGTTAATGCCAGCACCGCCACTAGCACCAAGGCAAGGGCATGATACATCTGATAGGTGACGGCAGTCTGGAATACCTCAAGGCTGCGCGCATCCAGCGTACCTCTGAGACCATGACTGCCAAAGGCTCCGGCCATGACAGCCAGTAAGGCGGCCGCAGCACCCACAGCGAGCGGAAGCCGCATGATACCGGGCCCCGATTCTACGTGCTCAGCACTCACAGTGGATCTTTTCTCCCGTGTCCAGGTTCATCATGGTGAGCACACCCCCCCAGACACAACCGGTATCCAGACCAATGAACTGATCGCTGCCCGTTTGGCCTTCCAGCGCTGCCCAATGACCAAACACCACGCGTACGTTATCTGCCCGGGCATAGGTGAACCAGGGGGCATACCCCTTGGGTGCGTGCTCGGCCGATTCCTTGGTCGCCAACTCCAGCGTCCCGTCCGCGCTGATAAAGCGCATGCGGGTAAAGTAATTGGTGATTGCCCGCCAGCGGTCGATACCCTCCAGGTCCTCATGCCAGCAGGCCGGCTTATTGCCGTACATGTGGGTGAAATAGTACCCGGCATCGTTGCCACGAATCACCGACTCCACTTCCCGGGCGTACGCCATGGTCTGGTCAACACTCCAGATGTGGGGCACACCGGCATGAACCATGATCAGATTGCGGTCCGGGTCATGAACACTCAGGTTCTGCTGGCGCAGCCAGGCCACGAGCCGGTCATGATCGGGAGCATCGAGGATATCCGCCAGGGTATCCTTGCGCTTCGGCGGGTGACCGCCCAGCGCCACCGCCAGCAGGTGCAGGTCGTGATTACCCAGCACCACCACCGCGGAGCTGCCCAGACTCTCCAGGTATCTGAGGGTTTCCAGTGACGACGGCCCACGATTGATAAGGTCGCCGGCAACCCACAAGCGGTCCCGCGATGGCGAGAACTCAACTTGTGCCAAGACATCCCGCATGCGGTCGTAACAGCCCTGAATATCGCCAATGGCATAGTCAGTCATTACTTACCTCTTCGGAGCCGGCATCCGACGCCTTCTGATCAACCAGTAGATCAGCAATCAGAACGTAGTCGGCAAGACTGAGGTTTTCCGGGCGCAGGCCATCGTTAATACCAAGACTTTGCAGCTGATCGACGGTGATCAGGCTGCCAAGCGCCTTGCGCAGGGTTTTGCGCCGAGCATTAAACGCGGTCCGGACCACAGCCTGCAGCGTGCCCAGGTCTTTGGCCGGGTGCGGCAACGTCTCATGGGGCACCAGACGAACAATGGCCGAATCCACTTTCGGCGCCGGCCGGAAGGCACCGGGGCCGACTTCAAACAGCGGCTGCACCTTGCAGAAGTACTGCGCCATGATGCCCAGGCGACCGTAGTTGTTGTCGCCGGGCACTGCCGCCAGACGCTGCACCACTTCCTTTTGCAGCATGAAGTGCATGTCCTTGACCACACCCGCCTGCCCCAGTAGATGAAAGATCAGGGGCGTGGAAATATTGTACGGCAGGTTACCGATGATCCGCAGGCCTCGGCCATCGTCGGCGAGCTGACTGAAGTCGAAGCTGAGGGCATCTGCCTCGTGGATACGGAACTCCGGGTAGTTGAAGAACTTGGTTCGCAACACGGGGATCAGGTCACGGTCGAGTTCGACCACCTGCAACCTGGGGTTCACCGCCAGGATTTCCTCCGTGATCGCGCCCAGACCCGGGCCAATTTCCACCAGCGTGTCCTCGGGCTTCGGGTGAATCGCACGCACGATGCGTTCGATCACGCCGGGGTCGTGGAGAAAGTTCTGACCAAATCGCTTTCGGGCCTGGTGGCCGGCTTTATTACTCACGGACGGTTCTCTTGGTTAACGACATTTCGACAACGGGCCATTTGTGCACCCACGCGGATTGCCGTCTGCAGGCTGCCCGCATCGGCGGTACCGGTTCCGGCCAGATCCAGGGCAGTGCCGTGATCGACGGAGGTCCGGACAATGGGCAGGCCCAAGGTGATGTTGACAGCCCGGCCGAAGCCCTGGAATTTCAACACTGGCAGGCCCTGGTCGTGATACATCGCCAGGACCGCATCGGCATTGTCCAGCCAGTGGGGGGTAAACAGGGTATCGGCGGGCAAGGGGCCGGTCAGCTGTATGCCTTCGGCCCTGAGCTGTTCAAGCGTCGGCTCAATGGTCTCGATTTCCTCGCGGCCAAGGTGGCCGCCCTCCCCAGCGTGGGGATTCAGGCCAGCGACCAGAATACGCGGCTGCTCAAGCCCGAAAAACGCCTTCAGGTCGGCATTGAGAATGCGGGTTACCTGCGACAGCCGCTCCGGCGTAATGGCCGCGGACACGTCTTTCAGCGGTAAGTGGGTGGTCACCAGCGCGACCCGCAGGCCTTCTGTTGCCAGCATCATGACCACACGCTCGACACCGCACAATTCCTGCAGGAATTCGGTGTGGCCACTAAATGCGATGCCGGCCTCGTTGATCACCGCCTTGTGCACCGGGGCCGTAACCATGCCATCGAAGTCGCCACGCAGGCAGCCGTTGGCGGCCGTACGCAGCGTCTCCAGCACATAGCCGCTGTTGGCCGGATCGAGCACGCCGGCTTCGGTACTGGCGCATCCATCGATCACAAGAACCGAGAGTTCACCGGCCGCAGTGACAGGACGCTGGCCCGGCTGCCAGTCGTGCAGAGTGACATCCAGCCCCAACTTCTTGGCTCGGGCAGTCAGCAGTAGTTTGCTGGCAACCACCACAATGCCCTCGTCCCGGTGCTGTGTTGCCAGTTGCAGGCACAGCTCCGGGCCGATACCCGCGGGCTCACCCGCGGTCAGAGCAAGGATCACCGGATCGGTCATGACTCGCTGCTGTCTCCATCGGTGGTTTCTTCACGGGCGTATTCGCCCTTGAATTCAACAAATGCTTCGTCCCGAATCTCACGCAACCAGTTCTGCAACTCGGTTTCCGATTTTCGACGGTAAATCGCCTGGCGCGCTTCAGCTTTTTTCACGTCGCCGCTGATGTCCTTTTGACGTCGTTCCTGCACCTGCAGGATGTGCCAGCCAAACTGTGAACGGAATGGTCCGCGCAGTTCACCCAGATCCGCCTCCAGCATGGCCTGCTCAAAGGCCGGTACCATCTGCCCCCGGTTGACCCAGCCAAGGTTACCACCGTCGGAGCCGGAGACCGGATCATCAGAAAACTCGCGGGCCAGGTCAGCAAAGTCCGCGCCCTGCTCAAGCCGGTTGTAGATGTCGCGGATCTTGGCTTCGGCACTGGCATCAGGCACCGCCTCGGACGGGCGGATCAGAATGTGCCGTACCTTGTGCTGCTGGATCACCTGCTGCTGACCACCACCGCGCTTGTCCATCACCATAACCAGGTGGAAACCACTGTTGTTCTCAAGCACCGCGGAGGGCACGCCCACTTCCAGCTCGGGCACCACCGGTGCCACCAGCGATGGCAGCTGGCTCTCGGTGCGCCAGCCCATATTACCGCCTTCAAGGGCGTTGCTGGCGTCTGATTCCGCTACCGCAACTTCCCGGAAATCACGACCGTCGACGATCTGCTGACGCAGATCCTGGGCACGTTCACGGGTCGCAGCCACGGAGGCTTCGTCACTGGGGTCGTCCACTTCGATAAAAATGTAGGCCAACTGGTACTCGGCAGTGTTTTGGCCTGACGCTTCCAGCGCCTCCAGATAATTCTCGATTTCACGCTCGGTCACCCGCACCCGGTTGCCCACCTGGCGCTGCTGCACCCGGCTGGTCAGCATCTCGTTGCGGATCTGTTCCCGGGCCTGGCGGAAGGTCACGCCTTCGGACGCCAGCTGCTGTTCAAACTGAGCCATGGTCATGCCGTTGCGCTCAACGATGTTGTCCATGGTTTCGTTCAGTTCGTTGTCACTGATCCGCATGCCCAGCTTATCCGCTCGCTGGAGCTGGATGGATTCGGTGATCAGCTGTTCCAGCACGCGCTCTTCCAGGACATCCCGGGGCGGCAAACCCGTGCCCTGGGCGCGCAGCCGGGTGATGATGGTATTGATGCGAGCATTAAGCTCAGTCTGCAGAATGACGTCGTCATCAACAATCGCAACCACCTGGTCAAGCAGCTTGCGCTCCGCCTGCGCCGATAGCGACAGGGCAACGGCCGCGACCAACAGCAACGTTTGTACAGCATGGCGAAGGGTCGCCTTCATAAACACCTCTTGATAATAAATGGGCTGCGGGTACCGTGGCCGGGGTTAGTCCGAACTCCGGTCAGGGAGTTCCAAACCGACGACGCTCCCGCTCATCAAAACCATAAATAGCCTCGGAAATGCGGGTGGACGAGCCACCACTGCCACCGAGCCCTTTCAACTGAATCTGGAACAGCAACCGGGTATCCAGCTCACTGTCATCGGTCAGGTAGTTCTGGTGCACCACCTGAACGCTCCAGCAACAATTGTTGTATTCCAGCCCGGCCAGGGATCCAACCGTGCGATCAAGACTGGAATCATAAACCCATCGGCCGATCAGGCTAACACGATCAGAGACCGGTAAAACCCCAGCAATGTCCGACTGTTCAAGCTCGTCCTTACTGTAGGTGTGACCCAGGCTGGCCAGGTAGCGGTAATCCTCGGAATGGTATATCAACTGGCTGCGGCCTTCCTCGGTTTCACCGGTGTCCGGATCCCACAACCCAGAGGACCGGATCTCCAGGGTGTCGAGGGGCGCCAGGACCACCTCACCCGCCAGGGGTGAACGAGACCGGGTGCCGGCGCCCTCACCGAACAGGGTTACCTCGCGATCCTGGAAATACTGGACCTGGCCGATACTGAAGCGGGCTCGCTCCGCACCAGTCACCAGATCGTTGAACCGGCTGGTGACCGCCACGGTTAGCTGGTTGGTGTCGCCGACCCGATCGCCGCCGGTAAACCGGTCCGGCTGGAACAGCTGATCAAAGCGAAAAGCCTGCAGGTCGGTATCGAAATCCGGAATGTCGTTCTGATCGGCGTCGGCATCGGCCCAGGCATAGTAAAGCCTGGGCTCCAGGGTCTGGTTGTAGGGTACGTCGAACAGGCTGGACTGCCGATCAAAGTACAAACCGTTATCCCATTCGGCGATCGGCACCGTGCGGTCAAAGCCTCCGTCACCCAGGGTGTAATCCTCAAGTTCGTAACGGGTGTAATCCACGCTTACCGAAGGCCGACTGAAACCCCAAAGCGCACGCAGTGGTAGCGCCAACTCCGGCACTGCACGCAATCGCTGGCCATTGGCTCGGTCCAGCCCGGTCAGGTTCTCATTATCCCGATAAAACACGGTGTACTGGCTTTCCAGACCGGCCTCCAGCCAGCCCATTTCCCGGGTGGCACCGTAGAGCACTTCCGGCAACTGGGCATAAGGCTTGTTCACGTCGGCGATGCTGTCACTGATGGTTTGGTAGTCGTTCAGGTAGGTTTCAAAGTACTGATTCCTGTCCCGGTACCGCACTCCGCCCCGGCGCTGCAGGTGGGTGGTCTGATTGATTTCCAGGCTGCGGTTTAAATCACTCAGGTAGTCGTCATCGCTGACCACCGAATAGTCGCCATAGCCAGTCCAGCCGGCGCCAATATTAGCCCGGGTGGCGACATCCAGCGCCCACCGCTCACCATCTTCACCCGGGTTCTCGTCGGTGTAGGCAGAATCGTTGTCGATATAGCCCAGCTGCAGCACCGATTCGCCCCAGGGGCTCAGGTACCGGCCCTCGGCTTCATTGAAGAGGCCGCGGCCGTGAATGTACTGGGGGGTCAGGGTGGCATCGTAGTGCGGCGCCAGGTTCAGGTAATAGGGCACCGAGACGAAGGCCCCACTGCCGGCACTGGAGGACCCGAACGATGGGTACAGGAAGCCGGTTTTGCGCCGATCATCAATGGGGAAACTGGCCCAGGGCCAGTAGAACACCGGCACATCGAGCACCTCCAGGCGCACATGCTTGGCGGTACCAAAACCCTCGGCCTGGTTGAGATGAATATCCGATGCGACGATAGCCCAGTCGTTCTGCTGGGGGCCACAGGTGGTCAACATGCCATCACGGATGTCCACCTGGCTCTCGTTCAGCCGCGTCAGGCTGCCAGCATGGCCGCGCATTTCAGCACGGTGAATCAGGAAGGTGGCGGTGTTGATATCAAAACGTCCGGAATCGACGTTGTACTCGGCACTGTCACCGGTGAGCAGAAAACCCTCGCCCCGGCTGACCAGCGGCCCCTGCACCGAAACCCGACCTTCGGACTGACTGTAGCGGGCCTCGGACCCGCTGACTTCGAAGCCGCCCTGGCGCACCCGGACATCGCCCTCAAGGAAGAGCGTGCGATCAATTTCATAGCGGGCATTCAGCCCGCTGGCCTCGACCGGGGCCGGCCCAGCGCCGGCTTCACCGAGCATGGCGCTGGCGCCAGCGTCGTGGCCGTCGGTGCCGGACGGCAGATAACCACCTTCACAGAACACCGGCAGGCGCTCACGCGCGGATTCTGGCAACTGCGCCCTTGGGCGCCAGTCAATTTCCGCGGCAGTGGGTGCTGACTGGGCAACCACCGAAAACGGCGCCGACCCCAGGATCGCGATCGCCACACACCTGCCGAACCGGAGCGCAGGCCTTTGCAGATGGCGATCGGAAATTGGCACGGTGACAGGCTTCCTGTTGCTGGTCAGTGGATCGACGGCATGATTATGGGCATGACTGCGCATCACTGCGCAACACCACGAAAGCAGCCTAGTTTACACGTGCCCTGAGGGGTTGTTAACGGAAAGTCCGCTGCAAAACCGATTTACCGTCTTTATACTGGTCTGCTAACTTTCGCTGTCATCGATCATCCATTTTTCCAGGAAAGCCAGCCCTATCATGGATACCCGTCAGAAGTTGCTGACCAACTGGGTCAGGCAGTTCAATGGCCTGTCCGAAGCCATCGCCGAACCAGTTTCCGGTGACGCCAGCTTTCGGCGTTATTTCCGGGTCTGGCGTGATGACCAGGGCCACCAACCGACCCCCCTGATTGTCATGGATGCGCCCCCGGAGCATGAGGACTGCACTGCTTTTCTCGCCATTGCCCGGCACTGGCACCGGCACGGCATCCACGTGCCCGAAATCCTGCAAACCGATCTCGAGCAAGGCTTCCTGCTTTTGGAGGACTTCGGTGACAACCTGATGCTGGGCCAATTGGACGACAGCAGTGCCGATCGTCTGTATCACGGCGCACTGACCGAGCTGGTGCAGATTCAGCAACTGGCCGCACCCGACGACTACCCGTTGCCACCCTACGATGCCGCGCTGCTGGACCGTGAGATGGCCCTGTTCCCGGACTGGCTGCTTGAGCAATACCTTGGCCTTAGCCTCGACAACACGGAACGGGCCCTGCTGGATACCGCGTTCGCCTTCCTGCGGGAAAGCGCCCTGGCCCAGCCGGAAGTGACTGTGCACCGGGACTACCACTCCCGCAATCTGCTGGTAGCGGACAACACCGACCGTCCGGGCGTCATTGATTTCCAGGATGCAGTCGCCGGCCCGGTCACCTACGACGTAGTGTCGTTGCTGAAAGATTGCTACATCCATTGGCCCGAGGAGGCCATTTGCCGCTGGCTTGAGTTTTTTCGCCAGCGCAGCGCCGAAGCAGATCTGCACCGGGCCGATTCAGAAACCTTCCGCCAGTGGTTTGAGCTGATGGGCATGCAACGCCACCTGAAAGCCGCTGGTATCTTCGCCCGCCTGGCCATTCGCGATGGCAAGGAGGGCTACCTGGCCGACATCCCCCGCACGGTGAACTACCTGATCATCGCCAGTCGCCGGCAACCGGCCCTGCGCCATTTCCACGAGTGGCTCAGCACCGTGGTCATGCCCGCCATTGAGCAACGCATCGGTACGACTCCGAACCAGGAGCAGACACCGCAGTGAAAGCGATGATCCTGGCCGCCGGCAAGGGCGAACGTATGCGCCCGCTGACCCTGACCACGCCCAAGCCCTTGCTCACGGCTGGGGGCAAGCCGCTGATCGTGCACCATCTGGAGCGGCTGCAAACCGCCGGTTTCCACGATGTGGTCATCAATCATGCCTGGCTCGGTGACCAGATCGAATCCGCCCTGGGCACCGGTGAGGACTTTGGCCTTTCCATTCAGTACTCCCGTGAAGGCGAGCCACTGGAGACCGCCGGCGGCATCGTTCGCGCCCTGCCCCAATTGACCGGTGCGGATTGTGGCTGGTTTCTGGTGATCAATGGCGATATCTGGTGCGATTTCCCGCTCTCCGACCTGAAGCCACCGGCCGACGGTGACGCCTTACTGGTGCTGACCAGCAATCCTGCCCACCATCCGGGAGGCGACTTTCAGCTACACTCCGATGGCACCGTGACCGAAGACGGCCCCGACAAACTCACCTTCACCGGTATCAGTCTGCTGCACAGCCGGCTGTTTCAGGGCCTGGACGATCAGTCCGGCAAGCTCGGCCCGGTGCTGCGCCAGGCCATGGGCGATCAACGGGTTCGCGGCGTCGAGCATCGTGGACAATGGGTCGATGTGGGCACGCCGGAACGCCTGCAGGCCCTGGACCAGACCCTTCAGCACAGGAAGCCCTGAGTCATGGTGGAGAGCACGGAGCAGCCACTACTACCGGGCCGGATCGAGGCCGAATTCACCAGCCTGTTACAGGAGTTGTCGGCCTGCGGCCATCAGACCTCAACCCTGCTTGAGCGCACCCGACTGCCAGGCTGGTGCCGGCTACCGCTGTTCTATTTCCTCGGCTATATCGCCAAGGCCGAGGGCCGGGTCAGTGAGGCCGACATCCACTACACCGAGGGCCTGATCAAGGCGCTCAAGCTTTCCCAGCGCCAGCGCCGCCGGGCCATAAACTGGTTCCAGAGCGGCAAGGCGGCGGAGCAACTACCGGGACTGCGAGGTCTGTCCTTGCGCCTGAGCAACCGGGTCTGGCCCGCACCGGCACTGATCGTGGCTATCTGCCTGTGCCACGCCGCCCAACTCATGGGACGCCCCGGCAAACAGCGCCGTTATCGCTGCGAAGACGCGATTGATCAGATTGGCCTACCGGTGACCGTCAGCGATGACATTTTCGACAGCTACGCCAGCAAGGTCTGGACCCGCCACGCCGAAAACCTGGCCAGGCCAACCAGCTACGAACAGGCCTGTGAATTGTTGGGGGTGACCCGCAGGGACGCCCTGATCGACATCAAGCGGGCTTACAAGAAGAAAGTGTCGGGCTGCCATCCGGACAAGCTGGCGCAGCAGCAGGTCAGCAATGAGGAGCGCGCCTTGGCCAAGGAACGCCTGCTGCGTTACCAACAGGCCTGGGAGCTGGTCAAACGTCGGCACCGGGCACTGCGGTAAGAGCGGGCGTTAGCGGGCTTTGAGCCAGGCGTCGATTCGACCGGCCAGTGTGCCCGCGCCATGAGCCGACAGCGGCCGTGTGACCGCCACCGGCTGACGATCCAATCGTTCAATACCGGCGCGGCGCAGGTCGCCCCAGCGCCGCTGGCTTGCTGCACTGGCATCTCCCCGGCTGGCGTATAATTCCAGTATTGCCACCTCGCTACTACCGGCAAGCTTGTCCGCCAGGGCAACGGCATCGCGGGGATAGAATTCCGGCACCACCCAGATCAACGCCGGGGCACCTTGAAGCTCACCATCGGTTGCCATCAGGTGACTGCTGGCTCGGCCCAAGCCCACCAGCACCGGTTGGTTATAGCCACGGGTCGTCAGCGCAGCCGCCGCGGCAGCCAGACTCTGGCGCACCCGATTCCGATAGACCTGCTCCTGGTTATCGCCGGTGGGTGCGGCCATAACATCAATCATCACTGACGATTCGTCACGGCTGTCGTCCTTGCTCCCGTCCGTGCCGGCATCCGCCTCGGTGGCTGGCGCAGGTTCCGGTTGCGCCTCCAGGTACCGTTGCAGCGGTGGTGAAGGCGCGGGCAGCCCCACCGCAAGCACCGACCAGCCCTTGGCGGTCAAGTGCCGGCTCAGTTCGTCGGCGACACCGGCGGCGGCGTTGTCGCCGACATCCGCCAGAATGACCAGGGCACCTTTGGCCGGCGGTTCCTGCTCCGGGTAAAACAGGCCAAGGGTGCGGACACCGTCCTCAAGTTCCAGCCAGACCGCCGCCTCCGGGCGTAACTGACTCAACGCGCTGTCCGCCAGCTCAGTAGCTACCGCCGGCCGGATGGTCGTGGCAGTTGTCGCCCCGGCGCTCGCCGGCTCCTCGCCAGCGGCGGCAACGGCATGGCCCATGCAACCTACCAGAAACAGGCCGCCAAGCAGTTGTTTGATCATCTCAGCACCGACTCTCCGCACAGATCCTGACTCTTAGGCTACGAAAAAAGCGTTTCAAACTGCTAGACTAGCATTCCTTTTATATTCTGTGCGGCAGGGATTGCTCGACACGCCCATCTCGTCGCAAGCGCGCGCTAATGTCTTTGAGAGATCCTGAGAGAGCCATCATGAACCCATACCTGATTGCCCCATCCATTCTGTCTGCCGATTTTGCCCGCCTGGGCGAAGAAGTTGATAACGTGCTAGCCGCCGGCGCCGACGTGGTTCACTTCGACGTGATGGACAATCATTATGTACCCAACCTGACCATTGGCCCCATGGTTTGCGAGGCGCTGCGCAAACACGGCGTTACGGCCCCCATCGATGTTCACCTGATGGTGTCTCCGGTCGACGACCTGATCCGCATGTTCATCGACGCCGGTGCCAGCTACATCACCTTCCACCCTGAGGCGAGCAGCCACATCGACCGCTCCCTGCAGTTGATTCGCGATGGCGGCTGCAAGGCCGGCCTGGTGTTTAATCCGGCCACCCCGCTGCACTACATGGATCATGTGATGGACAAGCTCGACATGGTGTTGATGATGTCCGTGAACCCGGGCTTTGGTGGCCAGAAGTTTATCCCCGGCACCCTGGACAAGCTGCGGGAGGCGCGCAAGCGCATCGACGCCAGTAACTTCAACATCCGCCTGGAAATCGATGGCGGCGTGAAAACCGAGAACATCCGGGAAATCGCCGAAGCCGGCGCCGACACCTTTGTCGCCGGCTCCGCTATTTTCAACACCGACGATTACAAGACCACCATCGACGCCATGCGGGAAGAACTGGAGCAGGCGCGCAAGGTCATCGGTCAATGAGCCTGGCCGGCCTGTTCAGTTCACGCTGGCCCGGAGTCGCGCTGTTCGATCTGGACGGCACCCTGGTCGACAGCGCCCCGGACCTGGCGGCCGCCGTGGACCAGATGCTCGAGCATCTGGGCCGATCACCGGTTGGCATCGACCGGGTTCGCGAGTGGGTCGGAAATGGCGCCAGTGTGCTGGTGCGACGCGCCCTGGCCCGCCAGACCGACTGGGAACCGGCACAACCGAAAGACGACGCCCTGTTCAACGATGCCCTGGCGATTTTCTTTCACGCCTACGGACAGATCAACGGTCAACACGCGGTGGTTTACGACGGCGTCGAGGCCTGCCTCGCCAGGCTCAAGGAGCACGGCTGCAAACTGGCGGTGGTGACCAATAAGCCGGAACAATTTGTCGCGCCGCTGCTGGAGCATATGGGCCTGGACCACTGGTTCGATCTTTCAGTCGGGGGTGACACCCTGCCGGTCAAGAAACCGGACCCGGCTCCGTTACTACACGCCATGGAAGCCCTGGGCGGCACCCGAGGCACCACAGTGATGGTCGGCGACTCGTCGGCAGACGTTGATGCGGCCCTGGCCGCAGGCCTGCCTTGCGTTGCCGTCCGCTATGGCTATAACTTCGGTCAGCCGGTGGATGCCCTGGGCGCAGACGCGGTTGTTGATTCGTTGGCTGAGCTTTTGTAATCTCAAAGGACTTTACCTTGATCACTTCATTTCGGGAGATTCCTGCCGTGCAGGGACTGAATCTGACTGCAGCGCGAGGCACTCTCACTACCCGCGCGACACGATGGTGGCGATGGCGTACCGGCTGAAACAGCCCGGCGGTTGACTGGCTATGGCCGGTTCAGCACGCAACCATCCGGACGGCCCGCCCAACTCCCGTGCCGCCCGAACGCAGATCAGACTTCAGGGAAACAAGACATGACACCCGAGCAATTTACCGAGCTCGCCCACGCCGGCTTTAACCGCATTCCGGTCTATCGCGAGGTTCTCGCGGATCTCGACACTCCTCTCAGCACTTACCTGAAACTGGCCAGCGGCCCGTATTCGTACCTGTTCGAGTCCGTTCAGGGCGGCGAAAAATGGGGCCGTTACTCGATCATCGGCCTGCCCAGCCACGAGGTGCTGAAAGTCTTCGATCATCGCATCGAAGTGCGCCGTGGCGGCGAGCTGGTGGAAGAAGCCGAGGTGGAGGATCCACTGGCATTCGTTGAGGAATACCAGGCCCGCTTCAACGCGCCGGATCTGGAACAACTGCCCCGCTTTAACGGTGGTTTGGTCGGCTATTTCGGCTACGACACCGTGCGCTACATCGAAAAACGCCTGCGCAAGAGCTGTCCACCGGACAAGATCGGCACCCCGGACATCCTGCTGATGGTGTCCGATGAAATCGTGGTGTTTGATAACCTGCGGGGCAAACTGCACCTGATTGTCCATGCCGACCCGAATGTAAACGGGGCCTACGAGCAGGCGCTGGCCCGGATCGACGAACTCGAAGGCCACCTGCACCGGCAGACCGCCGATGCCCCGCGCACCCCGGAACACCTGCGCGGCAAGACCGTGGACGAGAGCGATTTTGTCTCCGGCTTCAGCCAGGACAAGTTCGAGGCCGCGGTCGGCAAGATCAAGGAATACGTGCTCGACGGCGACGTCATGCAGACCGTGATTTCCCAGCGCATGTCGATTCCGTTTGAAGCACCGCCGCTGAATCTGTACCGCTCCCTGCGCGTACTAAATCCCTCGCCGTACATGTATTTCCTGGATCTGGACGATTTCCACATCGTCGGCTCGTCACCGGAGATCCTGGCGCGGGTGGAAGACCAGGAAGTGACGGTCCGGCCAATCGCCGGTACCCGCAAGCGCGGAGCCACCGAGGCCGAAGACAAGGCACTGGAATCGGAACTGCTGGCCGACCCGAAAGAAATTGCCGAACACCTGATGCTGATTGATCTTGGCCGCAACGACGCCGGGCGAGTGGCGGAAACCGGGACCGTGCGCCTGACCGACAAGATGATCGTGGAGCGCTATTCCCACGTCATGCACATCGTCTCCAATGTGACCGGCCGCCTGAACGAGGGCACCAGCTGCCTGGATGTGCTGCGGGCCACACTGCCCGCGGGTACTCTCAGCGGTGCACCCAAGATCCGGGCCATGGAGATCATCGACGAGCTGGAACCGGTCAAACGCGGGGTTTACGGTGGCGCCGTGGGCTATCTGTCGTTCAACGGCAACATGGACACCGCCATCGCCATCCGCACCGCGGTGATCAAGGACAACACCCTGCACATCCAGGCCGGTGCTGGCGTGGTTGCCGACTCGGTGCCCCGCCTTGAGTGGAAGGAAACCATGAACAAGGGCCGCGCCATATTCCGGGCGGTGGCCATGACCTACAACGATTTCGACCACTGAGGCGGAGGAACGATTTATGTTGCTGATGATCGATAACTACGATTCCTTCACCTACAACATCGTGCAGTATCTGGCGGAGCTGGGCGCCGACGTTCAGGTGTACCGCAACGACGAAATTACCGTGGAGCAGATCGAGGCGCTGAAGCCTGAGCGGCTGGTGGTCTCCCCGGGGCCGTGCACCCCCAACGAGGCCGGTGTGTCCATGGCGGCGATTCGCCACTTTGCCGGCAAACTGCCGATCCTGGGCATCTGTCTGGGCCACCAGGCCATCGGCCAAGTTTACGGCGGCGACGTCATCCGTGCCGGCCGGGTCATGCACGGCAAGGTGTCGCCAGTCTTCCACCAGGACACCGGTGTATTTCGGGGCCTGAACAACCCGCTGCAGGCCACCCGTTACCACAGCCTGGTGATCGACCAGAACACCCTGCCGGACTGCCTGGAAGTGACCGCCTGGACCCGCAACGACGACGGTTCCATCGAGGAGATCATGGGCGTCCGACACAAGACCTTGCCCATCGAAGGCGTTCAGTTCCACCCGGAGTCCATCATGACCGAGCAGGGACACGAACTGCTGCGCAACTTCCTGAGACGCTGATTCAGCCAATGACTGATCAGCCAATGACAATGGAGAGCCCCAACACCATGGACATGAAAGAAGCTCTGAACCGGATTGCCTCCAACCTGGACCTGTCCCGGGACGAGATGAAACAGGTTATGCGCATCGTCATGAAGGGCGAGGCCACCGACTCGCAGATCGGGGCCTTCCTGATGGGCCTGCGACTCAAGAGCGAGACCATCGATGAAATCACCGGGGCCACCGAAGTCATGCGCGAGCTGGCCACCGGCGTCACCGTCAAGGCCGAACCCCTGATAGACATCGTCGGCACTGGTGGCGACGGCGCCAACCTGTTCAACGTGTCGTCGGCGGCCGCCTTCGTGGTCGCCGCCGCCGGCGGCTTTGTCGCCAAGCACGGCAACCGCGGGGTATCGTCCAAGAGCGGCAGTGCCGACCTGATCGAAAAGGCCGGCATCAATCTCAACATGTCGCCGGAACAGGTGGCCCGATGCATTGAGCAGATCGGTGTTGGTTTCATGTTCGCCCCGGCTCATCATGGCGCCATGAAGCACGCCATTGGCCCGCGCAAGGAACTCGGTTGCCGCACCATCTTCAACATCCTCGGCCCGATGACCAACCCGGCTGGCGTTAAACGTCAGCTGCTCGGGGTATTTACCAAGGATCTGTGCCGGCCGATGGCAGAAGTACTGCAGCGCCTGGGCTCCGAGCACATCATGGTGGTGTGCTCCAAGGACGGGCTGGACGAAATCAGCCTGGCCAGCCCGACCCACGTGGCCGAGCTGAAGGACGGCCAGATCACCGAATACGACATCACCCCGGAAGATCTGGGCATCAAGAGTGAATCCCTGGTCGGCCTGACCGTGGACAGCTCCGAGGACTCCCTGAAGCTGATCCGGGCCGCCTTTGGCCGTGGCCACGACGAAATGGCGGAAAAAGCCCGTGACCTGATCGCCCTGAACGCCGGCGCGGCGATTTACGTAGCCGGCCTGGCCGCCACCCCGAAAGACGGAGTAGAACTGGCCCTGGACGCCATCGGCTCCGGCCTGGCCGCCGGCAAGATGTCCGAACTGGCCGACTTTTCCCAGTGTTTCTGAGCGACAGCAACCATGACTGACCGACACAACGACCGCACCCCCACCATCCTGCGCAAGATTGTTGAGCGCAAATGGGAAGAAATCGCCGATCGCAAAGCGAAGGTCAGCATCGACGACCTTAAGGCCATGGCGGGCGACCAGGCGCCGACGCGAGGCTTTGCCAAGGCCTTGCGCAGCCGAATCGAAAGCCAGGCACCGGCAGTGATCGCAGAGATCAAGAAGGCTTCGCCCAGCAAGGGCATTCTGCGGGACCCGTTCGAGCCTGAGGCCATTGCTGAAAGCTACGAGAAAGGCGGCGCAGCCTGCCTGTCAGTACTCACCGACAAAGACTTTTTCCAGGGCCACGAAGATTACCTGGTCGCCGCCCGCAACGCCTGCAGCCTGCCGGTAATCCGCAAGGACTTCATGGTGGCGCCCTACCAGGTGTACGAAAGCCGGGCCATGGGCGCGGACTGCATCCTGCTGATCGCGGCCTGCCTGACCAGGGACCAGATGCAGGAGCTGGAAGGCATCGCCCACGAGATCGGCCTGGATGTGCTAGTGGAAGTGCACAACGGCGAAGAGCTCGACGACGCTCTGACACTCAAGACCCCGCTGGTTGGCATCAACAACCGCAACCTGCACACCTTTGAGGTATCGCTCGACACCACCTTCGACCTGCACGAACGCATTGGCAAGGATCGCCTTAGCATCACCGAAAGCGGCATCATGACCCGCGCTGATGTGCAGGCCATGACCGACCGGGGAATCTACGGCTTCCTGGTGGGTGAGTCGTTTATGCGCGCAGAAGATCCCGGCAAGAAACTGCAGGAATTGTTCTTCTAAGGGCGCTCACTCAAATGCCCGAACGGGGCGGCTCTACCCGCCGCCCCGTGCACGCAACTGGAAGCCTACATCACTCGTCAGCACCCGCCAGCGCCTCCTGCAACAACGTCAGTAGGTGCGCCGGCATACCCTCTGCCAGCTTAATCGCCGCCTCATGCCCCCGAGGCGACATCTTGCCCCAGGTCCGACGCACGATTCTCAGCCACTTTTCCCTATCGTAGTCCGCTTTCTCTTCATAGAAATCGGCAAAGTAACGCTCCAGGAACACCATACAGGCTACATCTTCCAACAACTGGGTATCGGCATCCTGACGCAGTTCGCGCTTGGTTAGAATGGTTTCCACCTTGTCGCACTCAGCCGCCTCGTAACCACAATCCGCCATAATCTCGGCGGCCCGGCGCCCGTGCATGCGACCGCAGGCCTGGCGCCATTGATAGTACGCCTTGCGACCCTCCGGGTAATCCGTGCGCGGAATGGTCCAGCGTTCAATGTGCTGGGCCCGGCAGGCAATCTGCATCCGCTCGGAGGGCTCCGATTCCAGCGCAAACAGCCAGCGGCTCATGTGCTGGCTATAGGCGTACTCCCGCGGCAACGACTCGCCATCAACGGTTTCCCGGTTCGGGTCGGCGCGGTTGGCGCCATCAATCTTGTCCAATGCACAGGTCAGTTGTGCCGAGGCGGTCATGCCGGTCTCCTGTCGGTTGTCATCAAGGCTGTGATCTTACCCGATGCTCAGCGAGTTACCATGGTCTGAGCACTCTTGACCAGGTCGTCCGAACTTCCCGGGCGCTCCGGTTTGTGAATACCGGCCGCACAACCGGGGCGCTCATAGAGCTCGTTGACCCAACGCATCAGATGCTCCAGCCCCTCCACCGAGGCACCGGACCAGTTATGGGTACGCACCCATGCCCAGTTTGCGAAATCAGCAATGGTGATCTCGTCGCCGGCCAGGTAGCGGGATTGTTCCAGGCGGGTGTTCAGCACTTCAAACAAACGCCGGCACTCATGCTGGTAGCGGTCAATGGCAGGCTGGATCTTCTCCGGGAAATACCGGTAGAACACATTGGCCTGCCCCATCATCGGCCCCACTCCGCCCATCTGGAACATCAGCCATTGGAGAGCCCGTGAACGCACTTTTGGGTCGGTGGGGTAGAACTGGCCGTACTTTTCGGCCAGGTAAATCATGATCGCCCCGGACTCGAACACCACGAAATCGTCGTTGTCGCGATCCACGATGACCGGGATGCGGCCATTGGGGTTCATCGTCAGAAACTCCGGGGATTTCTGCGCGCCCTGGGACAAATCGACCGGGATCAGATTGTACTCAACCCCCATCTCTTCCAGCAATACAGACACTTTGTGGCCGTTGGGGGTCGGCGATGTATAGAGATCAATCAAGGCATTCTCCTGATTTGAGTGGACGGAGCTGTGGCATCAAAAGCCGCGCGTTACGCCTGGGCTGATGGCCGCGCCTTGATGCGCTCGAACCAGGCCTGGAGGTTGGTTTGCTCAGGCTTGATGCGGATGTTGATCACCCGGGCAAAGGCAATGGTGGTGAAGGCGTTGATGTCAGCCGCGGTGAAGCGATCGAGGCAGATGTACTCCTTGCCCTCAAGCTGCTTGTTCAGGAAATGCAGGAATTTCTCAACCTGCTGGCCGCACTCCTCGCCCCACTCCTTGATCGGATTCATGCGATCCTTGAAGTAGCCGCTGGTGTGCTGAAAACACATGCCGGTAGGCATGAAGAAAAACAGCTCGATCCACCGCATCCATTGCTCCAGCTGCGCCTTCTCCAACGGAGTATCACCCAGCAGGCTTGGGGTGTCCGGATAACTTTCCTCGAAGTAGCGGCAGATGGCCATGGTTTCGGCAATGCAGGTGCCATCGTCCAGTTCCATCACCGGCACTTTTTTCATCGGATTCTTGGCGACGTATTCCGGTGTCAGGTTCTCGCCTTTCTGCAGGTCAATCTCGACAAACTCTGCCTTATCGAGCAAGCCCTTCTCGGCCATGAACATGCGTACACGGCGGGGATTGGGGGCGGTTTTGGTTTCAAAGATTTTCATTGTTGTTGGCTCCGTTCCGGACGGTTTTCGGTTAACTGCCACCGGCAGACAAACGCTGAGCCTGCCCCGAACAGAGAGTTGCGTCAAGCAACCAATCCTAGCGAGACAGCCACGCCATCAGCTGTCGAATGATCCAGTCCGGATCGTCAATGATCAGATCGTGGCCCGCGTCCGGGTGCAGCTTCAGTGTCCACTGCCAGCGCTGTTCCAGGGCCGCACTGCATTTCCAATGCACCAGCCGATCCCCCATGCTGGCCAACAGCAGCGCCTCGGGCATGGGTCGTTTTGACGTTGGCTTGAACCGGGCCGCGGCGGCAATCTGTCGGCCGGCGTTACGGAAACCGACCGGGCGCTGGCGCTGGATGCGATACCACTGCTTGACCAATTCCAGGGGCGGTACGCGATTGGACGTTAATCGCAGCAAGTCGCGCTCACGGTCGAACAGTTCGCGTCGGGCCAGCAACCGGACCAGTTTAGGCCAGGCACCGGGCCGCAGGCGTTGCCAGAACGGGCTGAAGCCGGAGCTGGTGTTGATCAGCACCAGATGCTGGATTTCACCCTCCGGGGCGTGCTGCGCCCAATCCAGAGCTACCATGCCGCCCATAGACAACGCCATGACACTGAAGGGCTTGGGGATGTGAGCGATCTGCCGCCGTACCGCCTCACGAATGCCAACAATGGTGTCTGGGCTGGATTCGCGAAAATGGACACCGGTACCCGGCAAGTCGACCAGATGAAAACGGTGTTCCGGAAATACCAACTGCAGGCGCTGTGGAAATTCACCCCAATGGGCCTGCTCACGGGTTAAACCCCGCAACAGAATCCAGTCCATGCTATTGAGCGTCCCGATACCAGTGCATGATCGCCGCTTCTCTCAGCATGGACTCCTGTTCCCGGGCCGGCAACCAGTTTTCGTGGCCGGCGGCGGCGCTCAACAGGAAATCCATCCAGGCAAGATGGGTTCGAAGCACCCGTTTGTGTCGATGCGGCGCCAGGGGATTGAACAGGCCGTCCAGCCGTAGCAACTGCCGAGGCCGTTTACGGACCCAGCGCCAGGAGCCCATTTCCAGGGTGAGTGGCAAGAACACTCCGTCGCTGGTGCGATTCACCTGTTTGTAAAAATAATCCCAAAGATCCCCGTGGGTCAGGTAGTGGCGGGACTGCGGCTCGAACTGGTAATCATGGTTCGGATATGCCTGCTCCCAGATCAGCTTAAGCGCCATGACCGAGGCGATGCGCCGCATCGGGCGCCGACGGTAGGCGTAGGGAAACCAGATTTGGTCCTTCCAGCCAAAGCCGGAATGGCAATCCAGGGCCACACTGAACGGTCGGCCAGGAATCACATCATTGATCACCGACTCCAGCGCCAGATTCTCCCGCTCCATACCCTGTTCGGGGTCCCCAATGTACCAAGGAAGTTTCGTGGATAGCCGCTGACCTCCGAGCATGAAAGCGCTGCGTTCCTGGGCCACAATAGGCGCATTACGCATCAGATCCACACCACCCGGGTTGCTGCGCTGATTCAGGAACATGCCACCGGGATTGAGAATGGGCAGGATGGTCACCCGCACGATTTGCAGCAACTGTCGCAAACTGTCATCCCAGCGTAGCCGGGCCAGCACTGACTCCAGCCATGCCATGACCACCTGACTGCCAATGCGCTCCAATCCATGTACTCCGCCGACCAGCACCAACGACGGCGCGTCTGGTCGCTCGGAGCCCAGATCCACCCGATAGATGGGCAACGACATCTCGGCAACCGGTATGCGATCCAGAACCCGAGTGGTCACCGACGTCGGAGCCTCCGCCAGCAGGCGCTCCAACTGTACCATTTCTGGTAGGAATGACCGCAGCAAACGACGCTGGCGGCTGTCCCGGGTGGCTTGCTCCGCCGCGATGGCGGTGTGCGGTGTCAGTGCCCGTAATTCTGTCATGATGCGCTCCCCCAAACGGACGGAGTCTAATCAGAAAATGCTACAAAGCTTTGACAGGAGCCGGCGCTTTCATCGGGGAATACGTATTTAAAATGGGCACATATTAAGATTCAAACTTGTATCCTTGCTCAAGATCTTTATCCTGAACGGTATGTAATGTCCGAGACCTCCTGATTTTGCTTGCTAGAACCAAGATCAAAAATATCGCCCCCGCTCCGATCCGTTACGGCCCACGAACCGTAATTCGTGAACTATCCTTAATGTTTAAGCAACTAATCAGCCAACCCTGATAAGGAGAAATGACTATGCGCAAGATTATGTCTGCTGCGCTGATGTGTGCAGCCGCCGCCCCGGCGTTTGCCCAGGCCAACGAATGTGGCCAAGTGTCCATTACCGAAATGAACTGGGCTTCTGCCTCTGTGGTCACCAACGTCGCCAAGTTCGTGATGGAACAGGGCTACGGCTGCGAAGTGGCGGTTGTACCCTCCGACACCGTTCCCGCGATCACCTCAGTTGCTGAAAATGGCGAGCCGGACATTGTGACTGAGCTTTGGGTTAACTCTACCGGCGAAGTTTTCAACCGGCTGGAAAAAGAAGGCAAGATCGTCCGGCTCGGTGAAGTACTGTCGCCAGGCGGCGTGGAAGGCTGGTGGCTACCAACCTACGTGGTGGAAGCACATCCGGAACTGAAAACCATCGAGGGCATCATGGCCAACCCAGAGTTGGTTGAAGCCCGCTTCAACAACTGCCCGGACGGCTGGGGCTGCCGAATCGTCAACGACAACCTGGTCCGCGCCCTGGATCTTGAAGCTTCCGGCATTGACGTCTTCAACCACGGTTCTGGCGAGACTCTGGCCTCGTCCATGGCCTCAGCCGTTCAGAACGAAGAACCCTGGTTTGGTTACTACTGGGGCCCGACCGTGCCGCTCGGAAAATTCGACATGACACGCGTAGATCTTGGCGAATACGATGAAGCCGCCCACTCGGCCAATCAAAATCAGGATAATGATAACCCGCAAGTTTCCGACTTCCCGGCGGCACCGGTACTGACCGCAGTCACCACCAGCTTCCAGGAGCGCGAACCGGAAGTTGCCGAGATGCTGAGCAAAATGACCTTCAAGACCGCAACCATGAGCCAGGTGCTGGCCTGGAAGAGCGATAATAACGCCTCTGCCGAAGAAGCAGCGGTGTACTTCCTGAGCAACAACACCGACACCTGGAAAGACTGGCTGAACGATTCAGCCCGCCAGCGCCTTTCGGCGATCCTCGGCGAGTAACGCTTTCCATCTCAGGCAGGGCCCGCACCGGCCCTGCCTGCTTTCCATTCACTTACCCGATGTCCGTTAACCTGGCGGAGATACGCGCAGGAACCTGACGAATCATGGCTACTTACGACGCTGTTTTTACTTCACTCGGTCTGGAAGACTGGTGCACCGAGGGCAAGAGTGACGCCCCCATGTCCATGGCACAGCTGCTGTCAAAAGCCAAAGGCGGGGAACCCACCGAAACCTCTTTGTGGGACCTTCCCTTTCCTTCCATGGATGCCCTGAACAAAGCCTGCCCGGCTTTCCCTCAATCCCGGGAACTGACCAAAGGCCTGGAAGAAGGCTTCCTGGCCGTCAAGGACAGCATGAGTGTGGTCCTTGACCCCATCACGCAACCCCTAAGCTGGGCCCTGGATGGCACCCTGTACGCCATGCTCAGCGCACCCTGGTGGATCGTCATTCCGCTGTTGCTGGCGGTGGTGTTCGTGGTGAGTAAATCCTGGAAACTGGTGGGCTTTGTGGCCGCCAGCTTTGTCACCCTGGCATTCATCGACTATTACACCTACGCCATGCAGACTCTGGCGATTATCTTTGTCTGTGCGTTTCTCTGTGTCCTGTTAGGGGTGCCCATTGGCATTGCCATGTCCCGGAGCGACATGATGCAACGCATGACCATCCCGGTACTGGACATGCTGCAAACGCTGCCACCGTTCGTGTATCTGATCCCGCTGATCTTCCTGTTCAGTGTGACTGAATCCAAACTGTACGGCATTGCCATCATCCTGTACGCCATCGTTCCGGTTATCCGGTTGACCAACCTCGGCATCCGGCTGGTGGACAAAGATGTGATTGAGGCCGCCGACGCCTTCGGCATGACGCCTCGACAGAAGCTGTTCAAGGTCCAGATCCCGCTCGCGCTCCCCAACATCATGGCGGGTGTAAACCAGACCATCATGATGAGCCTGGCCATGGTCGTGATTGCCTCCCTGGTGTCAGCGCCGGGCCTGGGTGTTCTGGTATTGCGCGGCATCCGAAACCTGGAGCTGGGCGTTGGTCTGGTATCCGGCCTCGGCATCGTGATTCTGGCCGTGATCCTGGACCGGGTCACCAAAGCTTCTCTGGCACGCATCAATGCCTCCCAAAAGCACTGAGGACAGAGACGTGGAAAAAGACATCAAGATTTCCATCAAGCACCTGTACAAGATCTTTGGCCCGACACCGGATGTCGGGCTGGAATACGTTCGCCGCGGTATGAATAAGTCCGACCTGTTGGAAAAGCAGAACCACGTACTGGGCCTGCGTGACATCAACGTCGATATGCGCGATGGCGAAATCACCGTGATCATGGGGTTGTCCGGCTCCGGCAAATCGACGCTGATCCGGCACCTGAACCGCCTGATTGAACCAACCGCAGGCGAAATTCGCTTTGGCGATGAAGACGTCATGCAGTACGACGAAACCCAGCTGCGCAAGCTTCGGCGTGAGCGGATGTCGATGGTGTTCCAGAAATTCGCCCTGCTCCCGCACCGAACGGTACTGGACAATGCGGGCATGGCCATGGACGTGCGCGGCAAGAAAACCGAAGACTACGAGGCGGAAGCCCGAAAGTGGCTCGCCCGGGTTGGCCTGGAAGGCAACGAAAACCAGTATCCGCACCAGTTGTCCGGCGGCATGCAGCAGCGCGTGGGCATAGCCCGCGCGCTGGTCTCCAACGCCCCAGTCATGCTGATGGACGAAGCCTTCTCGGCGCTGGATCCGCTGATTCGCTCCGATATGCAGGACCTGCTACTGGAACTTCAGGAAGAGCTGAAGAAGACCATTGTCTTCATCACCCACGACCTGGACGAGGCGCTGAAACTGGCCGACCATCTGGTCATCCTGAAAGACGGCGAGGTGATCCAGCAGGGCGATCCCCAGGATATCCTGCTGAACCCGAATGACCCCTACATCATCGATTTCATCAGTGACATCAACCGGGCCCGGGTACTCCGGGTTCGCTCGATCATGACCCAGCCAGACCGGGACGATATCGAGTACGCGGGCGACATCACGGAAAAGGACAACCTGGAGACAGTGCTGTCCCGCTCCAAGGGTGACACCTCCCTGACCTTCCGGGTTGTGCGGGATGGCGAACAGGTTGGCGCCCTGACCATGAAGGACCTGACTCGGGCACTGGTCCCCACTGAAGCCTCCAGCGAAAGGGACAACCGGGCCAATTAAGACCCATCAGAATACAAAGCTCTCAGTACCGTCTATGCTTGAGACTAAGCCGTATTGACGGCACCTTGGTCAATAAACGATGCTGAGAGCCTTGCTCCTGATTTGCTTCACCTGCCTGACAGCCTGCTCGCCGCCAGAAGACTCACCCCCTGTTGCAGCACAAACCGCCGTCGTTGAAGTCTCTGCAACTACCGAAAACCGGAAGCCTGACGAACAACGCACGATCACGATTGCCGCCGATCCCTGGTGTCCGCATAACTGCACGGCAGGCGCCCAACGCGAGGGGTATATGATCGAGATCGCGAGGGAGGCGTTCGCCCTGGCCCGCCTGGAAGTGGAGTACATTAATGTGAGTTGGGCGCGGGCACTGGAGCTGGCCGACGAAGGCTATATTGATGCTGTCGTCGGTGCCTTCACCCGGGATTCAACGGGTTTCGTGTATCCCGAAGAAGCCATCGGCTACGCGCGCACCGCTCTTTTTACCCACATTGAAAGTGATTGGACTTACCAAGGCATAGAATCGCTGCGCCAGCAAACCCTGGTGACCATCAATGGCTACTCCTACTCATCGGAGCTTGATGCCTACATCGACAAGCACAAGGATAACCCAGAACGAGTCTGGATTTTATCTGGCCCGTCGCCGCTAGACCGGGCCATAGAAATGTTGGAGCACGACCGGTCAGACGTTCTCCCTGAAGACCTCGACGTGATGCAATGGACCCTCAGGCAACTGGGCAAGCAGGACAGTTTGCGCATGGTGGCCAAGCTGGAACGCTTACCAGTCTACGTTGCCTTTTCGGAGGTCCACCCCCAATCTGAGGAGCTCGCTACCCTGTTAACCGAGGGCGTTCGCAAGCTCAGGCAAAGCGGGCGTCTCGATGAGATCCTGGCGCGTTATAACGTGTCATGGTCCGACTGAAAAGCCGACAGTAACCCAGCCTCTGAGGTGAACAGCAGAAGCTCGCCATGGGGCCCGATCCGGACCTTCGATGCCTGCTCCAAGGCCTCAATGAAACGGGCTTCCTGGGCCATCAGTGCGGGTGCGCAGGCCATTCGTGTCATCGCCAGCTCACTGACATCGATACCGCCTTCATCGGTCAGCTGGTAGCGGCCGGTGTAGCGATTGCACGAAGCCTGGCCGGCAATCCGGTTGTCATCCATGAACCGCAGGGTCAGCCGTGACCGATCGATAATCCCTTCGGCAGCCAGATCCTCCACCACCCATTCGGCACCCCGAATCAGGCGCAGCGGATTACCGCCGCAGCCCTGGTAACTCTGGCCATTGATGGTGAGCCGGACCTGATTCGGATACTGGGCTCCGGTTACCGGATCCTGGCATAGTTGATTCGCCACCGTCAGTGTCGACCGGGTACCACTGGCTTCGGCCACGAACTCCCGCCCGTGACGGTTGGCGGTAACCAACTCACTCGGCAGCCTGAGCGACTGTTGATCTTCGTAAGGCGGACTCAGGACAAGCTCTGCACTCGACACATGGGCCTGCCAAATCGGGTCACTGCCCTGGGCGATGAAGGGCCGCTCCAGCGCACCCGGCGGCAGGCAATCGGGAAAGGTTTCGCCGCGAATGGTCAGCTCGGCCTGCTCGCCCTGTCGCCGGAACCGGGTGGTGGTATCGCCCGGGGCCACGAACAGGGTTTCAGAGGAGCTGGCGTCAGGCTTCAGGAGTATGCGTTTGTCCCGGTAATCAATGCCCAGAAGCCGGCGATCCGGATCGGCGGTGACACGAATGTGCAACTGCCCGCAGGCGTACTGGCTGACAACGGCAGGTTCTTTGGATTCGGTGTTCGACGGCGCGGAGGTGCAGGCCGAAACCAACAGGCCGACGGTGGCGACGACAGGCACTAGCCGTGCATGGCGTGGATACATGGTCAACGTCCTTTGTTTCTGTGATCCTGGCGCGACAGTGTATGCCGCTGGCACCGCCATGACCACCGGCTGCCGCACACTCCTCTCCGCCAGCTTCTTCTGGCGGCGATTCAGGACTATGCTAGGCACCTACACCAAGGAGATATTTGATGGCTCTCAAGCTCTATCAGTTCGCCATTTCCCACTACTGCGAAAAGATCCGGTGGGCACTGGACTACAAAGGCCTCAACTACGAGGACGTGCCCCTGCTACCGGGACAGCACATCAAGACCGTCCAGCAACTCACCGGCGGCAAGTGCACCTCGGTTCCGGTGCTGGATCACGACGGTCATTGCACACAGGGCTCGGCCCAGATTCTGGACTACCTCGACGAGACATTCCCGGAGCGCGCCCTCACCCCGGCCGACCCCGAGCAGCGGGAGCAGGCCCTGGCCTGGGAGCGACGCCTGGATGAGGAAGCCGGCCCGGCCGTGCGGTGCTACGCCTACCACCACTTCCTGCAACGCCCGAAAGTGGTGGTGCCGATGCTGGCCGCTGGCACCCCGTTCTACAACCGCATTCTGCTAAGCCTGGCGTTCAGCCGGGTCGATGAAACAATGCGCAAATGGATGAAAATAAACGAGAAAACCTCCAGACAATCGCGCCAGGTTATGGAAACCCTGCTAACCGATCTGGCCGAAGCCTATCGCGCTAAGCCCTATCTGGTGGGAGACAGCTTTTCCCGGGCAGATCTGAGCGCAGCCGCCATTTTTGCGCCCATGTTCCAGCCCGCCGAGTACCCGGTGCCCTGGCCCAAGCCGGGCAAGATCCCAAAGGACATCAAAGCCTGGCTCGACCAGTGGCAGGACCAGCTCCAGCCGCTCTCGGAGCTTTACGAGCAGCACCGCAAGGCGAACTGAAATTGACCCTGTGATGTCGGAAATCGCTAGTGCGGGTGTCGGAAACCGACACCGCGCTGGCCCCGAAGCCATGCCAGAATAGAAGCAGATCAATAACAAAACTGGCAGGCCCGATATGAATCTGACTGACATGCTGCTGGCGGTGCTTGAGGACAGCGGACTCCGCCCCCTGTGGGACGCCGTTTCGCCCTGGCTCGCACTGGATGAACGCCAGCTCATTTTTGTCATCGCCACTCCGGTATTTATCGCGGTGGCGCTTTGGGAATACCTTCGAATCCGTCATAACCCGGCTCTGATGGACACCCGGGAGGCGATCCGCAATTTTGCCTTGGGTGCAGGCTACCAGACCACCGAACTGTTGTTTGCCGGCATCATCGCATTTCCGGTGTTTGCCCTCTGCTACCACTACCGGTTGTTTGAGCTGGAACTTAACTGGCTGACCGCTTTTCTCACCTTCCTGGGTGTGGAATTCTGCTTTTACTGGATGCACCGGGCCAGCCATCGGATGCGCTGGTTCTGGGCTGCCCACGTCGTACACCATTCCTCCGAGCGGATGAATTTCTCCACCGCCATGCGCCAGAACGCCACCAACATCTTCAACGGCGTGTGGCTGTTTTACTTGCCACTGGCGCTGCTGGGCTTCAACCCGGTCTGGATCGGCATCGCCTACGCACTGTCGCTGGTGTATCAGTTCTTCATCCACACCACACTGATTGGCCGTCTGCCGCGCTGGATTGAGTGGGTCTTCAACACCCCCAGCCACCACCGGGTACACCACGGTCGCAACCCCGGCTACATTGATCGCAACTACGGCGGCGTCCTGATCATCTGGGATCGGCTGTTTGGCTCCTTCGTGGACGAAAATGCCCAGGATCCGCCTGAGTACGGCATCACCCGTCCAGTGCCGTCCAATAACCTGCTGATGCTGTGGACCCACGAATACGTGGACCTGTTCCGCGACATGGCACGGCCCGGCGGATTATGGTCTCGACTCAGACACCTTTGGAAACCGCCGGAATGGGAACGCCCGGCATCGGACGATTCAGGGACAACCCATGCAAGAACACCCGTTCACACTGACCAGCCAGGATGAGCACAGCATCCGCGGTACCGTATTCCAGCCAGATGCGCCTAACTCCGTGCTGGTCATTGCCCATGGCATGGCCGAGCACGCCGGGCGTTACGTCGAGTTCGCCCGGTGGCTGAACGGTAGAAGTATCGCCGTCGTCACCTTCGATCATCGCGGACACGGCGCGGGCACACCAGAACAGGACCTCGGACACTACAGCGACAGCCACGGCTGGGCCAAGGTCACCGACGACCTGCACCGGGTACTTTGCCACAGCCGGGCTCTGTTTCCGGGGCTGCCGGTGTTCTTGCTGGGTCATAGCATGGGCTCTTTCATTGCCC